>OJAC01000232.1_pt1 | contig 53450 bp, 51 predicted proteins | sample 1588701 | NCBI WGS metagenome assembly OJAC01 (sample SAMN03283256) | human gut metagenome | biome: human-associated habitat; material: feces | host: Homo sapiens | place: USA | collected 2013 | reverse complement strand
ACCTCTGGCCTTCCGGGTCGGAGCCGAACGCTCTATCCAGCTGAGCTACGATCGCTTATGTATGAAAAACGCCGTTATAGCGTATTTCAATCTTGTAAAGTAGTCAATTTCCAATAGTGGTCAATTCGTGGTCTGACTACCGTTGACCATCGCGTTTTTGTGAGCGTAAATAACGCTGTATCGAGCAAAAACAAGCTTGAAACCTGCCGTATCGCAGTTGTCGGAGTCGAACGCTCCTATCAGCTGCGCTATGTCAACGCAGACTGTTTGCTACAGCTTTTATAGTATAGCAAATTTCAAAGCAAAATGCAAATGTTTCTTTGGGTTTTGTGCAGAATTTTTTGCAAATGGCGGGGCTGCCAGCACAAAAATAAAGCGGCATCCGTGCATGAGGGATGCCGCCCGAATCACTTTTCTGCGTTGCTTTGCAGAATTTGTACGCAGTCTTGCATGGATGCCTCAAATTCTGTATCATTGTTATTCTTAAAGAATATCAGGTTGTCCTTGTGCTGCGGGTCGGCCAGATTTTCCGGCAAAGAGAAATTGCAGCGGCTGATGTACTCATCCCAGTGCGCAAGCTTCCAAGTGTCGCGGTCGGAGTTACGTTCGATCATGCGCTGATGCACGACATCAGGGGAGGTCTCGACCCAGATTACGGCCAGAGTCGCGCCCTTTTCAGCCAGCTTGGCCTTGAGATCTGCGATAAAGGCGTTGTCGCGCACCTCTTTGGTGAAGGGCGCATTGACCAGCACAAGGTCGTTATAATCCAATGCCTCCAGCGCAAGGGCCAGAATGCAGTCGTACTCATAATCGCGGATATTCTTCTCAAAAAAGGCGCTGCTGCGGTCATAGGGCTGCCCGGCCACCTTGAAGATCTGTTTGGACAGCGCGATCAGGGTGTCCTTATCCAGATAGACGATATTGTGCAGCTGCTTTGCCAGCGCCTTGGCAACATAGGTCTTGCCGCAGGCGGGAGGCGAGGTTACGAGAATGAGCTTTTTGTTCATACAAATCCTTCCCCCATGCGTAAACATCTTGTACTTTGTGAACCATCGTCATTGTAGGACAAAAAATTAACAATGTCAATACGGGAATCTGCAAAATGAACAAAATGAGTAAACTGCACCAAGAAAACGGCGGATTTGTGTAATGTGGTAAGCAAAGCACATGGACTATTGTGCATCACATGGGAAAATGATGTAAACGAAACGCGGCGTGCGGACAGCAAAAAAGGAGCCGCAGTGTCTATGTCGCGGCTCCGGTACTTCATATTTATTTTTTCTTAATCCCGGCGCAGCCTGCCGCCCAGCAGGTAGTAGCCGGCCCAGTCCAGCTTGCCGAACATTGGCGAGCCGGTCCGCTTGGCCTCAGCCAAGGTAAAGATCAGGCGCACGCTGCGCCAGCGGCAGGGCAGATAATAGGCGCTGTAGCACCGTTCGATCCGCATGCGTTCCAGCAGGGCGTGCAGCCAAGGGCTGCGCAGCGCGGCAATGGCCTTGTCACGGCGTACAGCGGCGCGCTTGGCCGGGTCGCGGCGCAAAATATCCGCCACGCCCTCGGCGTAGACGGTAAGCTCGGCGCGGTGCAGGGGGCGCATATCCTCCTGCGGGCAGTGGGCGTTGCAGCAGGCCTTATTCAGCTTGGCAAAATGCTCCGGCCAAATTTTGCAATAGTCGGCATGGTACCGGGTTGAGAGGGTACCGCCGCGGCTGCAATCGTAAAAGGTCAGCGGCGCGGTCAGGACAGTGTAGGTGAACGCCGGCTCCCGGCTGCCGAGCAGGGCAATATAATCCAATACAAATTGTAAATCTTCGCCGAGAGTATACTGTGTGTCAAACGGAACTTGCTGGGCATATTCAGTGCGATAGAGCTTGTTCCACGGCATAGCCAGCAGGCAGTCCAGCCAGAGGCGTGCAAGGCCGGTCTGCGGGCGGCTCTCGGCTACGGAGGTAACCGGCGCGGTGTCGGCCTCGTCGGTCGTATACTGCCAGCAGACGAGGGAATGCGGCGCGCGCCGCTGGGCATCGAGCGCTGCCTGCAGGGCACCGGGACGCAGTGCATCATCGGAGTCCAGAAAAACGATATACTCGCCCCCGGCTGCGGCCAGACCGGCGTTGCGCGCGCCGGAAACACCGCGGTCCTCCTGATGGATGACCGTCACGCGGGGGTCCCGCGCGGCCCAGGCATCGCACATTTTCCCGCTGTCGTCGGGGCTGCCGTCATCGACCAGAATACAGGCGATCGGCTCCTCCGTCTGTTGGGAGACGATGCTCTTCACGCAGCGGTCAAGCGTGGCCATGGCCTTGTAGACCGGCACGATAACGGTGATGGTCGGCTTGCTCACAGGGTACCTCCGGTTTCGATCATATCGTGCGCAATGCGCACAAATTCTGCGTAGTAATGCTCGGTGGAGAACTCTTTCCCGCGCAGGGCTCCTGCCGCGCCCATCTCGGCGCAGAGGGCCGGATGCTCATACAGCATACGGATGCTCCAGGCAAGCTGATCGGCCACGGTGTCACCGCGCTCCACAAGCACGGCCTGACTGCCCTGCAGATACTCGGGCATGCCGCCGCTGCGGGTGGCTAGCACGGGGCGCCCGCAGGCCATTGCCTCGACCGCGACAAGCCCGGCCGCCTCCTCCACCAGTGTGGGCACACAGCATAGATCCGCCAGCCGGTAGTAGTCGGGCAGATCCTCATTGGGAATGTAGCCGGTAAACTGTACGCGGCTGCCAAGGCTTTTGGCCTGCTGTTCCAACCGGCGCTGGAAGGGACTTTGCTGAGTGCGTGCAAAGAAGGGGCTGCCTACGATCAGCAGCTTGATCTGCGGGATCGGCAGGGCGGCAATGGCCTCCATCAGTTTATGGATGCCCTTGTCAGGGTCGAGCCGCCCGCAGTACAGTACGATGAAGTCTGCATCAGTAAAGCCGAGCTGTGCCCGCAGCGCTTTGGAAGCGGGGCCGGGGCAAAAACGGCTGGTGTCGATGCAGTTATGCAGAATGTAGGCCCGCTGCGGGTCAAGGGTGCTGGTTTTCAGGTAATCCTCGCGGATAAACTCGCTCAGCGCCAGCACGCCGCCGTAGATGTCGTCCATCACAGGGGTGCAGCCGGTCTGGCCGTGCAGATGCGCTAAGCACCGCCTGCGGCCGAACATCCGGCTGATGGCGCTGCATTGGGTCAGGTTGCCGCCCTCGGCCACGATCAGGTCAGGCGGGGGCAGCTCCAGCGCAAGCGAAAGTTGAACCTTCTGATACCACGGGTCATAGGGGGCCGCAATGCCCATGCAGCGCTCGACAAAGACCATCGGCCAATACCGGCGGTGCCCGCTGGGGCGGGGGACATAGAGCATTTTGGTATGCTGCCAGCCCTCGGCAGCGCGGCGGGCGGCATCATCGGGGACACTGGCGCAGAGCAGCTCCAGCAGGCCCTGCTTTTCATTCTCGCGGATCAGATGGGTCAGCAGGGTCTCGACCGCGCCGCCCTGCACGGCAGGGACCGGCAGGTCCGGCGGCGGCACCAGCAGCACGCGGGGGCGTTTTTCTTTGTCGGGCTTTCGTATCGCCAAGGTCGGCTCCTTAGAAGGTGGATTTTGAACAAAAATACCGCCGCGCACGTAGGGGCCGGGCATGCCCGGCCCGCGGCTTCACATCAGAGGTCACTTTTGGGTAGGCTGCGGGCCGGACATGTCCGGCCCCTACAGAGCAATGGACTTACTTGATTGGGCACAAGCTCTGCGCGCTCATCATGGCCCAGCGGGCAGCGCTGAGCTTTTCGGTCATCTTCATGTTGCGGCAGTTCGGCAGGTAGCTGATCAGCCCCTGCATCAGGAACTGCTCCTTGCTGATCGCCTTGACCAGCTCGGGGGTGGGGTTCTGCCGGACCTTGGCGCAGAGGAAGAGATACCGCCGCCAGCAGGCCGCGTAAGCGGCATCAATAACGGTGCGGTCGGCGTGGTTCTCGACATAGAAGCGGTAGCGGTCAGCAAGTCCGTCCACGGCGTCAAAGGCCTCCGGGCGGATATTGGTGCGGCAGATGCTGCCGTTGCGCAGCCGGTAATGGTAGAGCGGCTTGTCGATGCAGACGACCTTGTCGCAGCGCCAGAACAGGCGGTGGGCCACAAAGTCGTCCTCATGCAGGCGGCCCTCGGGGTAGTGCAGCAGCTTCCAGACCTCGGCGCGGTACATCTTATTCCACGCAACGGTGTAGACCGTGCCGTAGGGGGTGTAAAACTCATTCAGCAGATCCTTGCCGCAGAATACGCCCTCCTGCGTGGGGCGGGTGAAGTAAGCCGGGTCGCAGCTTTTGCCGTTCTCCTGCACATCCTCGACCGAGCAGAGCGCCATATAGGCATCGTGGCGCTCGCAGGCATCGTACAGCGTCTGTAAAAAGCCGGGCAGAACCACATCGTCTGAGTCGATGAAGGAATAATAGCGGCCCTTGGCGGCGTCAATGCCGGCATTGCGTGCGGCAGAAAGGCCCTGATTCTCCTGATGGATGACCCGGACGCGGGCATCGCGGGCGGCGTAGCGGTCGCAGATGTCGGCGCAGCCATCGGTCGAGCCGTCATCAATCAGCAGCACCTCAACAGGTACATTGATCTTCTGGTCAAGGATGCTCTCAATGCACTCCTCCAGATACGGCTTGGTATTGTAAATCGGCACGATCACACTGATCGCAATATGTTCCATCATTTATTTCCCCTTCCTCTTGTGCAGGCGGCCCCAGGCCGCTGCGGCGCCATAGGTCAGCGTGGGGCTGGCACAGAACGCCGCCGCCCGCAGCTTTTCGCCCAGCGGCAGGTGGCGGCTGGACAGAATATCCGGTAAAATGGCGTCCAGATGTTTTTTGTGCGCCATGAATTTCGGCTTCAGCTCCGGCAGGTTGCCGGCTGCATCGCTCTGGCACCAGAACTGGTAGAAGATCCGCCAGTACCGCACCACGGCCCATTCGTAGTATTCCTCGCGCCCCGGCCGGGCCGAGAAGTATTGCAGCCATTCCCAGTACATCCGCAGATCATCGGTCTTGCGCGGCGGGAAACCGGCTGTGGTGATCTGCCCGGCGCGGGTGCGGTAGTGATACAGCACATCGGTCAGGCAGTTGCAGCGCTCCCCCTCAAAGACACGGTGCAGTACGCTGGCATCATCGCCAAAAAGCATCGTCTCATCGTAGTGGATTCCCTTTTCCCGGAAAAGCCGTGCATCAAACAGCTTGTTCCAGCTTAAGGGCCCGTAAAAGTTGCCGGTCTGGAAGGCCTCCAGCAAAAGCTCCTGCGCATCGCGCACACCGGGCTGGCGGATCGTGACACTGCGCCCCTCGATCCGGCGGCCCTCGGCGTCAATGCAGTCTGCGGCACAGGCGGCCAGCCGCACGCCGGGCTGCTGCACGGCGTTGTACAGTGTCTCAAACATCGCAGGCTCGATGAGGTCATCGGAGTCCACAATGCCGATGTAATCACCGCAGGCATTGTCCAGCCCGGTGTTGCGGGCGTGGGCAGGGCCGCCGTTGGGCTGGTGGAACACGCGGATGCGGGCATCCTGCCGGGCCAGCGCATCGCAGACCTCGGCAGAGCCATCGTGGCTGCCGTCATCCACCAGCAGCAGCTCAAAATCGGTGAAGGTCTGGGCCAGAATGCTTTCCACCGCCGGGCGCAGGTAGGGCCCGGTGTTGTAGACGGTGGAGATTATGCTGATTTTGGGATGGTCAGACATAGATACTTCCTTATATCATACTAGCTGCGCTGCCCCTGCAAAAGGGGCTGCTTTGCAATCGTGTACGCCGCCAACAAGCCCGGCCAATGCAGGGCGACACCTGCGCGGTACGGCAGGGCCAGCAGCTTGTGCGGGTCATGCTGCAGCCGCTCCCGCAGGGCGGCGCGGGCATCGGGGTCAGCCAAAATCTCGGCAAAAAGAGCGCGGCGGACGGCATACGGCAGATCTCCCCGGCAGCCGGTCAGCAGACCGTACTGATTCAGGCAGGCGCGCAGCCGGCTGGTGCGCTCATACGGGGCTGGGTCCATGCCGTTGGCGCGCAGCAGCTCGGCCAGCGCCGGACGGGTGATGCACTCGGCCTCCAGCAAATCGCCGCGCAGCCGGCGCGAAAGACTGCCGGCCTGCGTATCATACTGCTTATAGTATACACCATGCAGGCAATAAATGGCAGGGGTATTCTGTAAAAATTGTATGTTAAATAAAACATCCTCGTTGATCTTCAGCTGCGGAGAGAAGCGCAGCGCCCCGATGGCCGACCGGCGGAACAGCTTGGGATAAGGCGCGGCCAGCAGCCCTGTATCAAACAGCAGGGGGGCGAGCGCACTGCCCAGCGCCTGCAGATCGGGATAGGCTCCCTCGGCCAGAAAATCGGCAGGGGTCACAGTCGTGCCGCTCTCCCGCGTCAGACCGAACAGGATCATGTCCGCCTCGGTGGAAAGTGCCGCAAGCGCGGCCCAAAGCCCCGGCAGCAGGACATCATCGGCATCGAGAAAAAGCACCCAATCGCCGCGCGCGGCATCCAGCCCGGTGTTGCGCGCCGCACCCGCGCCGCCGTTTGGGCGGTGCAGCGCACGGACGCGCGGATCCTCAGCGGCAAGCGTGTCGCAAAGGGGGCCGGTATCGTCGGGGCTGCCATCGTTCACCAGCAGCAGCTCCAGCCCGGCAGGGGCATCGGCCAATGCGCTTGCTGCGGCGCGGCGCAGCGTGGCTGCGGCCTTGTAGCAGGGAATGATGACAGAAATGTTGCGTATGCTCACGGCTGTTCCTCTTGCAGAATCGTCTTGTAAATTTGTTCCAGCTTCTCGGCGTTGCGGGCGGCGTCATGGGTTTGCAGGGCCCGTGCGCGGGCGGCCCGGCCCAGTGCCATACCGCCGTCAGCGCTCTGCAAAATGCGCAGCACGGCATCGGCAAGGGCCTTATCATCCAGCGCATCGCCGTAGAGCAGCCCCTCGCGGCCGTTTTCCAGCATTGAGGGGATACCGCCCACGGCGGCGGCTACGCAGGGCAGACCCAGCAGCATGGCCTCCCCCAGACTGTTGGGGCTGTTTTCACAGCAGGAGGGCAGCAGAAAAACATCGGCCTCCAAATATGCCTGACGCATCGCGGCGGCGTCCAGCGGGCCGGTATAGCGGATGTGCCCCGCAATGCCAAGCTCGGCGGCAAGCTGCTTACAATAGCGCTTGTAGGGGAACATCCGGTCAATGACGGGGCGCAGCAGCGGGCCCTTGTCAAGCGGCGGCCAGCCTGCGATGACAAGCTGTGCATCGCCGTAAGCTGCCAGCACGGCGGGCAGTGCCCGCAGGGCAGTGTGCAGGTTTTTCAGCGGGTAGTTGCCCTGCGGCAAAAACAAGACCGGCGCCGCGCCGAACTCCCGCGCATGCCAGGGTGTCCCCGTGTAAAACAGGGGGCGCAGCGTTTCATTGCAGGCGAAATACTGGGCGGCGGGGGCCAGAGCGGCGCAGGCGCTGCGGTCAAAGGCCGTGCGGCCGGTCACATAGCGGGCCTGTGCCAAAAGTGCGGCCTCCTTGGCAGCCAGTGCGTCAAAGCTTGCCTGCATCGTGTCAAGCAGCTCGCCGGGAACGATCCTGTCAAGGGTATGCCACAGCGCGCCGGAGCGGCGGTAGGCGGCGGGGACGCCATCGCAAAGATGCGCGGCGCAGTCCCGCATGACGCCCTGTATGCTGAACAGCACAGGCAGACCGGCGGCCTTGGCAGCCTCGGCCATGGCGGCGGCCGCGTCATACTCGGTGCCCCAGATGTGGACAAGATCGGGCCGCAGCTGCTGCAGCAGCGGGGCAAAGGCGGCGGTGCCGGTCACAATACGGTAGTCCACGCCGTCCGCGCGGCCGGCTGCCTCTGCCTTGCCGACACACAGCACGGTCAGATGCAGCGCCGGGTGCGCCTGCAGCGCGGCAAGCTGCCCGGTCAGCCAGCTGCCGCTCACATCGCTGGCACCGGCCAGCCCGCAGGCGGCCGCCGCCTGCGGCAGCGTGGTTTTGACAAGCCAGAGGATCTGCATTTATATCCACCTCAAAAATTCATTTGCAACATACTCCGGTGTAAATTCCGGGTAGAGTGCGGCAACCTCGGCAAAGGGCAGGCGGCGGCCGCAGACCTCGTGCAGCCAGCGGCCAAGCGCTGACGCGGCAGCGGGGGCCGCGCCGTCCTCAGCGTGCAGCACCAGCGCCAGCGGGTAGCGCGCCAGATAGGGCAGCGCCGGGTCAGCCTTGCTCACGGCCAGATGCAGCACCGGCTTGCCGGTGCCAAAATAGCCGAACAGCTTGCTCGGCAGCTGGTTGTCGCAGGCATTGCCAAGGCTCACCAGCACATCGGCGCGGTCCTCCAGCGCGGCGGCGTCCTCGGGCGGCAGCAGACCGGGGCGCACAAAATTTGCACCCATCGCCGCAGCGGCCTTGTTGGCATCGGCGGCAAAGCGCTCCCACCCGCCGCCCGCCATCGTCAGCGTTACGGTGCTGTCGTGCAGCGCGCTGAACAGCGCCAGCGCAAAGCCGGGCTCGCGCAGTGCCGGGTAGAGACTGCCGCAAAAAACACACTGTACCGTGTCATGCGCGCTGCTGACGGTTGTGCGCGGCAGCAGTGCCGGGAAGCCCAGCGGATGCACCTTGCCGCGCCGGGAGGCCAGCGGTGCGCCGTCCGCATAGTCCGGGACGGCCTGCGGCGTGATAAAGCTGCCGTCCAGCGCATCAAGAAGCTGCCCCTCCCGGGCATAGCCGCCCGGGGCCGTGTAATCACGGTTTGCAGCATAGGGGTCAAGCTGCCAGAGAAATTTCTTTCCGCCGATGGCCGCTGTCTCCAGCGCAAAGGCGGCGCGGTAGGGCGCACAGACCGCACAGACCGCGTCGAAGTGAAATTCCGCGTCCAGGCGTTCGATCTCGCGGCGGCTGTCCACCGTGCGGCGGGGGGCCTTCAGCACAAGCTGGCGGAAGGCTGCCGCCACCGCTGCCGGGTGGGTGCACAGGCGCGCCAGCCGCACAGCCACCGGGGTGCCGCCTTTGCGGCCGTTTTCAAGGGCTTCGTTCATCAGGCGCTCATCGGCAAAGGCGAGCAGATGCTGCACGGCGCCCTGCGGCGGGGCGGGCGGGGTGTGCAGGCCGTCCCACAGTGTCAAAATATGTACGGTGTGGTCCCGTGCCAACAGCTGCTCCGCCAGACGGAGGCCCATCAGGGCGTTGGCGCTGGCGGCGTTCTCCACACGGTCCAAAACAAGTAAAATGCGCATTATTGTCGGTCCTTCAAGAAAGTTCGGCAGGCCCACCGCCACAGCCGCGGCATATGCAGCGTCAAAAACGCCGAGAGCCTTATGCTGCGTGGCAGCTGCGGATTGCGCCCCAGCTGGGGGTCGCGCGCGCCCGCCCGGATGGCGACCTGCAGCTCATACAGCTGCACGCGGTAGGCATCGGCGTTGGCGCGCCGCAGGATCATGCTAGCCAGATAGACGAGCTTTTCGTAGTAAAAGGCGTTCACGCTCTCCTGCAGGGCAGCAGGGGCGGTGGCGCGTATCTCCGCCGCCGCGCGGCGCTGGTCATCAATGCTCTGGGGCGGCAGGGCGCGGTGGCTGGCACTGTCGGCGTGCTGGCGGTAGTGGTAGCCCGCAAAATCGCAGAAGGCGCACCCCGGCGCGGCCAGAAATGCCCGCCAGTTTGCAAGCAGATCCTCATTGTAGGCAAGGCCGTTGTCCAGCATATCCTCGCGCAGAAGATCGGCAGCGTAGAGCTTGTTCCACAGGCCGTAGTCCACCGCATGGTCGTGCAGCAGCGCGTCCAGATGGGCCGGGCCGCGCAGGATGCGGCAGTTTTCCGGCGCGGCGGCATCGGCGGGCGGCGTGTCGGCAAAGGTGTCATAGCGGCAGCAGGCCAGCGGCAGACCGCTGTTGGTCACGGCGGCGTACAGCGTGTCCAGCAGGTCGGGGTGGTACAGATCATCTGCATCGCAGAAGGAGAACCACTGCGCACCCAGCGCGCGCCCCTGCCGCAGGCCGGCCGTGCGTGCGGCACATACACCGCTGTTGGGCTGATGCAGCGCCACAAACCGCTGGTCCCCGGCTGCGATGGCATCGCAGAGCGCAGGGGAGCCGTCTGTGGAGCCATCGTCCACCAAAATGCACCGGAAACCGTCAAATTTCTGCGCGGCAATCGCATCGGTGCAGGCGGTCAGATAGGCTGCTGCATTATAGACCGGCACAATGACCGCGATCTCACAGGGCTTCATTTTGTCACCTCGGCATAGCGGCGCAGGTAAAATTCCTGCAGCACCGCAGCGCTTGTGTGGATGTCGTACCCGGCGCGGACGGCCTTCTCCCGTGCCTGCGGGTCACGGCGGAAGGAGGCTGCTGCGATCGCATCCGCCCAGGCACCGGTATCCTGCAGCGGCAGGAACCGCACCCGGTCGGTGAAGGCTGCACCGGGGTCCACCGTGTCCGAGACAAAGCAGGGCAGACCGGCGGTCTGGGCCTCGACCAGCACTACAGGCAGCCCCTCAAACAGGCTGGGCAGCATAAAAGCATCCATCGCATCGTAAAAGCTCTGGATATTGCTGCGCACCCCAGCAAAGATCACGCTGTCACCAAGGGCGAGCTCCTGCGCAAGCGCCTGCATTTTTTCGATATAGGCAGGCTCGCCGCCGCCCAGCAGCACCAGCCGCGCCTTAGGCAGGCGGGCGCGCACGGCGGCAAAGATTTTCAGCAGGCCGGGGTGGTTTTTCTGGGCGGAAAACCGCCCCACATGGCCGAACAGGATCTCCTGATCGGTCACGCCCAGTTCCCCGCGCAGCAGGGCGCGGCGCTGGGGGTCGCGGGCAGCAAACCGTGCTGTGTCAATGCCGTTCGGCACGACCGTAAAGGGCTTGCTGCCGTACAGCATCTGCCCGGCTTTTTCGCTGCAGGCGAAGCGGTCGGTAAGCCCGGCGCTGAAAAAGCTGCTCATAAACCGGTCCAGCCGGCCGACAAGGTTCGGCTCATAGGCGGTGTTGTGGCTGTGGCCGCACCGCACGGGGATGCCCGCCCGCCTTGCCACGGGGTTGTAAAACATGCCGAAGCCGCTGTAATGGCCATGGATGATGCGCCACTCCGGGTGGGCGGCAAACAGACGGCGCAGCTCGCGCAGATAGCGGGGGAGGTTATTGTCCTGCCGGACGGTCAGCTTATAGATGCGCCCGCCCAGCGCACGGATCTCGTCATCAAAAAAGCACGGTTTATCGTAATGATACAAAAAATCGAACTGCACCCGCTCACGGTCGAGGGTGCGGTAGACATTCATGACAAAGGTTTCCATGCCGCCTGCGTCCATGGCGGGCATGATCTGTAAAACACGGATGGGCTCAGCGTTCACGGGCAGTGCCTCCCAAAATAATATACTTATCAATAGTATAGCGTTTTTTAGGGGATTGTGCAAGGACAGCCACAAAAAAAGCGGCTCCCGCAGGAGCCGCTCAGGGTCATTTCTTTTTCTTGTCAGCGTCAGCGCATTTGTTGTGGCAGCCTGCGCAGTTGCCGCCGCAGCCGCCCTGCCAGCCGCCGTTCTGGCAGATGAACAATATCGCCAGCGCCAGCAGCACAAAGATGATCACAACAACGATAATACTTGCCATAGGGGTCTACCTCATACTTTCTGCGGGGCGGGGTTATACCAGCCCGAACAATCCACCCACTAAGTGTACCACAAAAGCAACCACCCATGCAATAGCGCACTGCATCAGGACAACGCCGGCAGCGGCTTTGCTGCCGCCCAGTTCGCGCTTGACGGCAGCCACGGCAGCCACGCAGGGGGTGTACAGCAGGGTAAACACCAAAAACACAACGGCTGTGAACGGGGTGAACATCGTGGTCAGCGCGCCCGTATCCCCGCCAAGCAGAACGGTCAGGGTCGAGACGACGCTTTCCTTGGCGGTAAAGCCGGTGATGAGCGCCGTGCTGACACGCCAATCGCCAAAGCCGAGCGGTGCAAACACCGGCGCGATAAAGCTGCCGATGGCGGCCAGCAAGCTGGCATCGGGCGTGGCGGCCACATTCAGCCGCGCGTCAAATGTCTGCAGGAACCAGATCAGCACCGTGGCCACAAAGATGATGGTGAAAGCCTTCTGCAGGAAGTCGCGCGCCTTCTCCCAGATCAGCTGGCCCACACTGCGCGCAGAGGGGAAGCGGTAGTTGGGCAGCTCCATCACAAAGGGGACGGGCTCGCCCTTGTACTTGGTCAATTTCAACAGCAGGGCGTACAAAATGCCGCAGACGATGCCTGTTAAGTACAGCCCGATCATCACAAGCGCGCGGTACTGCTTTGGGAAAAAGGCCGTTGTAAACAGCGCGTAGATCGGCAGCTTGGCCGAGCAGCTCATAAATGGGGTAAGCAGGATCGTCATTTTGCGGTCGCGGTCACTCGAGAGGGTGCGGGTCGCCATGATGGCGGGCACCGAGCAGCCAAAGCCGATCAGCATCGGCACAAAGCTGCGGCCCGAAAGCCCGATGCGGCGCAGCAGTTGGTCCATGACGAAGGCTACGCGCGCCATGTAGCCGGTATCCTCCAGAATCGAGAGGAAGAAGAACAGCGTAACGATGATGGGCAGAAAGCTCAGCACGCTGCCCACGCCCGCAAACACACCGTCAATGACGAGGCTGTGTACAACAGGGTTGATGCCGTAGGCGGTCAGCGCCCGGTCGGTCAGGCCTGTCAGGGCGTCGATGCCGAGGGTCAGCAGGTCGGACAGCCCGGCACCGATGACGCCGAAGGTCAGCCAGAACACCAGCGCCATGATGCCGATAAAGCAGGGCAGCGCGGTGTATTTGCCGGTCAAGACCTTGTCGATCGCTACGCTGCGCTTATGCTCGCGGCTCTCACCGGGGCGCACAACGGTCTTGTCACAAAGGCGTTCAATAAAATTGAACCGCATATCGGCCAGCGCGGCCTCGCGGTCAAGGCCGGTCTCGCTCTCCAGTTCGGCGATCGTGTGGGCAAGCAGCTCGGTCTCGTTTTTGTCAAGGTCCAGCGCCTTTTCGATCAGCGGGTCACCCTCGACCAGCTTGGTGGCTGCAAAGCGGACGGGCAGCCCGGCGCGGGCGGCATGGTCCTCGATCAGATGGTTGACGGCATGGATGCAGCGATGCACCGCGCCGCCCTTGCCGTCCCCCGCATCGCAGAAGTCGATGCGGCCGGGGGTCTCGCGGTGGCGGGCTACATGCAGCACATGCTCCACCAGCTCGTCAATGCCCTCGTTTTTCGCGGCGGAGATCGGTACGACCGGCACGCCGAGCAGCTCCTCCAGCGCGTTGACCATGATGGTGCCGCCGTTGGCGCGGACCTCGTCCATCATGTTCAGCGCCAGCACCAGCGGGATGTTCAGCTCCATCAGCTGCATCGTCAGGTAAAGGTTGCGCTCAATATTGGACGCATCTACGATGTTGATGATGGCGTCCGGGTGGGTGTTGAGCAGAAAGTCGCGGGTGACGATCTCCTCGCTTGAATAGGGGGACAGGCTGTAGATGCCGGGCAGGTCGGTGACGGTGGCCTCCTCATGCCCACGGATCGTGCCGTCCTTGCGGTCCACCGTCACGCCGGGGAAGTTGCCCACATGCTGGTTGGAGCCGGTCAGCTGGTTGAAAAGTGTAGTCTTGCCGCAGTTCTGGTTGCCGGCCAGCGCAAGGTGCAGCGGCTGCCCCTTGGCGATCTCGGCACCGGCCTTGCGGTCGTGGTAGCTGGGGGCCTTGCGCAGCTCACCCACGCCGGGGTGGGGTACGGGAGCGTGGCGCTCCTCGCTGCGGGCGGCGCGGTCGGTCTCATGGACATTCTCGACCTCGATTTTTGCTGCATCGGCAAGGCGCAGCGTCAGCTCATAGCCGCGCAGCTCGACCTCGATGGGGTCGCCCATCGGCGCGACCTTGCGCAGCGTGACCTCGGTGCCGGGGGTCAGGCCCATATCCAGCAGATGGTGGCGCAGCTCGCCCTGCCCGCCAATGGTGCGCAGCACGGCATCCTGCCCGATTTTTAATTCCGCGAGTGTCATAATTACATCCTCTTTTATAAAAGTTTGATGCTTCTAACTTTTGCAGATACAGTGTAGCACAACCGCGGTTGTGATGCAAGGGGGAATCCCGCCATACGCGCACTGCGGTGGACAGAGCCGGGAAATTGTGCTATACTGCCCGGGTATTATTTTATAATAAAGGAGAGAACGGCTATGACACTTACCGTCCGCAAGGCCGTGCGGGGCGATCTGCCGGCGCTGCTGGCGATCTATTAGAACGCCCGCCGTTTTATGCAGACCCACGGCAACCCGACCCAGTGGCCGGCCGGCTACCCCGGTGCCGCACGCCTGACGGCAGAGATCGACAGGGGCGTCTGCCATGTCGTCACGGGGGCGGGAAAGATACAGGCCGTGTTCTGCCTGATTTCCGGCGAGGACCCCACCTACCGCCAAATCGAGGACGGCGCCTGGCCGGAGGCCATCCCCTATGCCACGATCCACCGACTGGCATCGGCAGGGCAGGTGGGCGGCATCGGGCGGTTCTGCATTAACTGGTGCCTGCAGCAGGGGCTGCCGCTGCGGGCCGATACCCACGCCGACAACATCTACATGCAGCGTGCGCTCACGGCAACCGGCTTTGTGCGCTGCGGCACGATCTATACCGAGGACGGCACCCCGCGGCTGGCGTACTACCACCGCCGCGCGGACTGACGCGGAACACAAAAACTGCCCTGCACATTCCGTGCAGGGCAGTGCTTTTATTGGCGGGTCATCGGCCGAAAACCGACCCCAGACCGTTGAACCAGTTGGTAATGCTCTCCACCTGACTCTGCAGGCTGCTCACGGTGTTCATCAGGTCGGGCAGCTCGGTCAGGACCTTGTTCAGCGCATCGACATCAATTTTTTTCAGCTGCTCGGTGATCTCGGGCAGATCCTGCATCATGTCGTCCAGCTGGCTCTGATCCAGCGTGTCCAGACTGGTCTGCACGGTGTCCGCCAGCGCGTTGACACGGTCACAGGCAGCCATGACATTGTTGTAGGCCACATTGATGCGCCAGCCGAAGAACGCCAGTACCACCAGAATCACCGCGACCAGAACCACGCTCAGGATCATCCGCTTGTGCTGGTTTGCAATGATGCCGCGGTTCTGCTGGTCCTGCAGCTCAAGCTGGGCCTCGATGCGGTTCAGCTGGGCCTTTAGGTCGGCGGCGTCCAGCCTGCCGTCCTGATTCTCATCATTGGCGCGGGTCAGCTCGTCCACGCGGGTGCGCAGCTGGGCGTCCATTTTTTCATTGATGTTCTCCATGAAAAACCTCCTTTGTTCGGCATGTCAGAGATGCCGGACGAACCCGGCACCCGCAGGGAACTATGCTCTTGTGTCAGCCATTTCAAACCAGAAGGTCGAGCCCTGCCCCACGGCGCTGTTGACGCCGAACGCAAAGCCGTGCTGCTGCAAAATGGCTTTTGTGATGGACAGGCCCAGCCCCGTGCCGCTGCGGCCGGAATCCTGCCGCGCACGGTAGTACCGGTCAAAGAGGTAGGGCAGATCCTCCGGCGGGATGCCGGGGCCGTGGTCCTCGACCTCGATGCGGCAGCCGCGCTGCTGCGGAATGGCCCGCAGTACCACCACGCCGTCACTGCCGATGTGGTGGAAGGCGTTGCCCAAAAGGTTGTGCAGCACCCGCTCCATCATGGCCGGGTCGGCGCTGACAGGGCAGGCATCATCGGCCTGCAGGTCAAGGTGCCAGTGGTTTTTGTCGCACAGGGCATCGTAGCGGCCGGCAACCTCAAAGCAAAGCTCGCTCATGTCAAAATCGACAAGGCTCGGCTTCTCGGCACCGCTCTGCACCTTGCTCAGTTCCATGACGCTGTTGACGAGCGTGGACAGGCGGTCGGTCTCGTCCACGATGATGTTGCACTGCTCGGTGCGCTTGGCATCATCATCGCCGGTCAGGTCGCGCACCGTCTCGGCGTAGCCCTTTATCAGGGTCAGCGGGGTGCGCAGGTCGTGGCTGACATTGGCCAGAATGTCTTTTTCCAGCTGGGCGCTGCGCTTGACCTCGGCGGCCATGTGGTTGAAATCCTCCGCCAGACGGCCGATCTCGTCATGATGCTCGACCCGGATCGCCACATCGTAGTTGCCGGCGGCAATCTCCTGCGCACCGTTGGACAGCTTGCGGATGGGGCTGGTGAACCAGCGGCTGAACAGCACGGCCAGCAAAAGATCCAGCACCAGCAGCACAAGCGCCACCGGGCCCAGAATCGTCCGCAGCACCTCGGCTGCCGTTGTGATCTGGGCAAGGCTTGTCGAAACGATGACGCCGTACTGCCCATCGGCAGAAAGGCGCCCCACGCACATCTGCATGGAGCTGCCGATGCGTATGATCTGGTAGAGCGAACCCTCCTCAAACAGCTTTTGCCGCAGCTGTATGGCCACCCGGGTATCCACATTGTAGCCGAAATCCCCGCCGAACGCGCCGGTGCTTTCGTGCAGCAGGCAGGGATACATGCTCTCATAGGCCTTGAGGCAGCGCAGCGTTGTATCGGAAAAATCGACACAGCAGCTGTCTACATTGATCTTTTTGTCCTGAAAGGTCCCGCTCACGCCGCTCCAGAACTCGTCGTTCAGGGTCAGGCCCAGATAACTCCGGTTGGAGATCGGCTTGTCCGCCTGATCGATCATCGCTGTGATGGCGGCGGCCTTGCCGTCAAGCTTGGCACGGATCGTGCGGTTGTACTGCGGCTCCAGCGCAAAGGTGATGATGCTCCACACCAGCAGCAGAGTAAACAGCGTAATGCCGCCGATGAACAGCATCAGCTGCCCGCGGATGCTGACTGTGAAGGGATGCTTTCCCGCTTTATCGTGTTTTTTCATAAGGTGTCCGGGTCAAATTTGTACCCGATGCCCCATACGGTGACGATGTAGCTGCGGCAGTGGCCCAGATGGCCACGCAGCATTTTGATATGGGTATCCACGGTGCGGTCCTCGCCGTAGTAGTCGTAATTCCAGACCTTTTGCAGGATCTTCTCACGGCTGAGGGCAATGCCCTTGTTGCTGACAAGAAAAACCAGCAGGTCAAACTCCTTGGGGGTGAGCGGTGCCTCCTGCCCGGCGACCTTAACGCTGTGGCTGGCGGTGTCGATGGACAGATCCCCGAAGGTATAGCTGCCGGCATCCTCCGCCGGCTTGGGCATTGTGCGCGCCAGCACCGCCTTGACGCGGGCTACCAGCTCCCGCGGGGAGAAGGGCTTGACCACATAATCATCGGCGCCGCTCTCCAGCCCGGCCAGCTTGTCGTATTCCTCGCTGCGGGCGGTCAGCATGATGACCGGGGTCATGATCTTACGGGTGCGCATCTCACGCAGGCAGGTCATGCCGTCCATAAACGGCATCATGATGTCCAAAATCACAAGATCAATGCCGCCCTGGCTCAGCATGCTCAGCGCGGCGGTGCCATCGCCGGCCTCCTCACAGGTGAAGCCGGCGTACTGCAGATGCTCCCGGATGAGGTCACGGATGCGCGGCTCGTCATCCACGATCAGAATTTTAGCCATGGGATTACCCTCCTTACACTCTCTATAATACCACAATACATCGCAAGCGTGGAAGAATTGTGAAAAAAATAAAAACTTTTCTAAAAAGATGAGAACAGAAAGCCGGCCCGCAGCGCCCGTTTGTAAAACCTGCCGTCAATTTGCGAAAGCTGTTGCATTTTGCGCCCCTGCGCGGTACAATGGCAACAGGAGCGTGATCTTGTATGAAAATTCTGCTTTGTGTTATCCTGCTGGTTGCAGCTCTTTTGCTGTTCGCCGTCTGGCCCGGCAAGCGCAGCGACGAGCTGCGCCTGCCGTTCTACGGGCGCAATTACGCCCACCGCGGCCTTTTCGGCAAGGACCAGTGCCCGCCGGAGAACAGCCTGCCCGCCTTTGCTGCCGCAGCGCAGAACGGCTACGGCATCGAGCTGGATGTCCAGTTTACATCGGACCATCGGCTGGTTGTTTTTCACGATGATACGCTGGACCGCATGACGCCGGCCAAGGGCTTTGTGCATGATATGGACTGGGCGCATTTCTCCGCCCTGCCGCTGGCGGGCAGTGAGGAGCATCCGCCGCTCTTTGCCGATATGCTGCGCACGGTGGCCGAGGCCAACCCCGCCACGCCGCTGATCGTTGAGATCAAGAGCCGCAGCGAGTACAGCCAAACCTATCTTGAGGAGCTTTGCCGCGCGACCCTCGCAGAGCTCAAGACCTACCCCGGTCCCTACTGCCTTGAAAGCTTTGACCCCCGCGTGGTGGGCATCGTGCGGCGGCAGGCCCCCGAGGTGCTGCGCGGCCAGCTGGCCGACAGCTACCAAAGCTACCGCGGGATCGGCGTCAAGGCAGTCCCGGCGTTTGTCTTCTCCCACTGTCTGGGCAATGTGCTGGGACGGCCGGATTTCATTGCCTGGTGCCCCGATGAGCGCAACTGGGCCGTGCGGCTCTGCGCGGCGCTCGGTGCCATGATGGTCATGTGGACCGCCCTGCCCGAGCATGACACCGAAAAGCTGGAAAAGGACTATGACAGCGTGATCTTCCAGTGGTATGCGCCGAAGCCGAAGTACAAGTAACCTGCCGCAGGCGCGGTGACCCCGCCCCCCGTAATACATAAACGAAGCAGCCCCCGCATACATTGCAGTGACAATGTGTGAGGGGGCTGCGCTTATGTTTATGTTTACTGTTACCAAACCGGGACTGCGGCAGGCCGGGGCGCTGGCCCTGTGTGCCGTCTGCCTGTGCGGCACTGTGGCCGCTGCCGTACATTTTACCGGGGATGCTGTCACCGCGTCCGCCGCTGCCGTGCCGGGCATCGAAACGACACAGGACATCGGCATCTACTTCAACGGCTACGGCTTTGACACCGACCTTGCCAGTGCTGCCGTAGATAAGGTGAAGATCCCCAAAAAGTGGGATGACAGCTTCGCCGCCTTCAACCAGATCGTGCAGGAGAGCGGGCTTGACCTTGCGGACTATAAGGGCAAGACTGTGGAAAAGTGGACAGTGCTGTGCCCGCAGCTTTCCACCGGGGAGCATGACACCTACTGTGTGCTGCTTGTCTACAAGGCCAAGGCAGTCGGTGCCTACCTGCTGCAAAAGCCCTCCGGCGAGGTGACGGGGCTGGTGACAGCCGCCAAGGCCAGTGCCGAGGCCGCCGCGCAGGAGGAGGATACGGTGGAGATCTCTGCAGACGCCTTCCCGCAGGATTGAATCAATCCTCCTCAAACATCCAGCGCGCGGTTGGCAGCGCATACACCGCACCGCAGAGCAGCAGCACGGCAGGGTCGCTGGTCAGGTGGGTGACCTGACTCTCCATATAGCCGTAGGCCAGCATCGTGACCAGACAGGCTACAGCCTGCCACTGACCGCGGCGGGCATAGCCGTACAGCGCCGCCATCATCAGGGCGCAGACCAACACGACCATGACCGGGCCGGTCAGGTAGAGCAGATACACAAAGATATTGTCCAGCGCGGGCCAGTCGGGAAGCATCTGGCCCGCAATTTTTATGGGAAATACACGGTAGGCCGCCCATGCCAGCGAGATACGGCAGGTCAGCAGGTCATCAAGCTTTTTCAGCCAGGCGGGGCCGATGTCGTTTGCCCACGGGCCGATCTTTACCACAAAGAGCGGCAGGCTATAGCTTACCGCCGCCAGCAGCGGCACCAGTGCGGCGCAGCCGGCTGCCAGTGTGCGGCTGCCGGGGCGCGGGCCGCGCCGGGTATGCAGCTTTGCCGCCGCCAGCAAAGCCACAAGCAAAAAGGAGCAGAGCGCCGCCGAGCGGGACTTGGGGCCGATCATCAAAAACGCGCCGACCGCCGCCACGCCGGCTAACTCAGCCCAGGTCAGGCGGGCGCGGCGCAGCAGCACCCACGCCAGCACAAGGCCGAACACCACCCCGCCGAAGGTGTTGGGGTGACCGTAACCGAACATCAGGCGGAAGCTGCCGTCGCGCTCACTGGCGGCATCGGGAGCAATGACGCCCGCAAAGTGCAAAAGCTCCACCAGCGCCAGCGTGGGCAGGCCGCAGGCCAGCAGTGCCTTCATGCAGCGGCGCAGCGGTACATCCTTTGCGGCCAGCAGGGCAACGCAAAGCCCCAGCCACCAGATATTCTGCCCATTGAAGTAGACCCACCGCGCCACAAAATACAGCGCACCGGCGCAGAGCAAGCTGCGCCCGCTGTACCTTGTACCGAGCAAAATCTTGCACCCGAAGCATAGATACATCACCCAGTCCAGCACGGGGGAAACGCGGGTCTGCAGCCATGGCCAATTCTCCCGCGCCATGCTGTTGTTGAACACGACGATGAACTCATACACCATCACGCCCAGCAGGAACGCGGCGGTGCCGTACCGTTGGCGTACCGCTGCGCCGCGCGCGCAAAACAGCGGGCGTTCCTCCGCCCACCACGCGGTGGGGGAGAGCCTGCGCCGCAGAACCGGTACAAAATCAAGGCAGGCAGCCGCCAGCAAAAGCAGCAGCAGCGCATTTGCAAAACCAAACAAAAGGGACACCCCTCCTACAATGTAATCACCTCTGACCGCCAATGCCGCAAAAAGCACGCAGATACACAGAATATCGCGTGCCCGTTGGGCTTGGCAGTCGGCGCACCCCGCGCGCCGTATCAGCGGCTGAAGGGGTGCGGTACTGCCTTTATTATAAACATCTGCATCGGCGTTTGACAAGCCTTTTTCAGAATGTTATTCTAATGGTGAAATGTTATGACTGGGAGGATACCCTTATGAATGCAGAGCAGTACCGCGCCGTGATCGGATGGTTCAACGCAAGGCCCGCCGCCAAAAAGGTGCTGCAGCTCGTCAGCCGCGGGGCGGTGGGGCTGGTATATCTGCTCTACCTCGGTATGCTGGCGTGGCTGGCACTGCACCGCAGTGAGCAGCTCTTGCCTGCGGTCATCGTACCGGCAGCGGCGTTTCTGGTCGGTACGCTGGTGCGCCGGGTCATCGACCGCCCGCGCCCTTACACGGCGCTGGGGTTTGTGCCCCTCTTTCCGAAGGACAAGCCCGGCCAGAGTATGCCGAGCCGCCACTGCTTTTCGGCGGCGGCCATCGCCGGGGCCGCGTGGTTTGTGCTCCGCCCGCTCGGCATCGTGCTGGCTGTGCTTGGGGTACTGATTGCGGTCTGCCGGGTCGTGACCGGCGTCCACTATATCAGCGATGTACTGGCAGGGCTGGCGTTCGGCGCAGCGTTTGCCGTGCTGGGCTGGAACGCCTTTGTGCTGGCGGCATCCGCTATGGGCTTTTACAGCATCATGCTATTATAAAAGGAATGAACTTTATGAAAAAAAGTATCGCAGCCGCCCTCTCCGTCTTGGTGGGCCTTGCCCTGACGGGGTGCAGCTTTCAGGATTTTATGCTCTACCTTTACGGCGGTGACGGCTTTGTCAAAAACGAGGAGCCGGACTATGCCAGCTGTGACGGTGACAACGGTGTGACCATCGTTTACGATCAGAACCAGTGGGAGCAGCCTGTCATGGCGCAGGCGGATACCCTCTCGCTGACGGCCGGCAACCAGCTCAGCTACACGGTCGTGCTGCTGCAGATGACCGACACCTACACGGATTTTCTTGCCCAGTCGGGTCAGGAGCTGGAGGAAACGACCGGCACGGTCCGATATGACATCGGCTTTACCGTACCCGATGCCGCTGTGTCGGCGGTGCGCTATGACTGCGGCAGCTACCAGACGATCTTTGCCCAGATCGACTACGACTGCGGCGAGACGATCTATGTCACGGCCGCTGCCCGCACGCAGGATTATGAGCCGATCCTGACGCTGCTGCAGAATGTCTGGCCGACCGGCCATGCGCCGCAGTCCGCCCAGCAGGCGGACACCTCGGTCAAGGCCGTCACCGAGGAGGATGTCAGCGGCGGGCGCACCAAGAGTCTGGCATAACTCCCCTGAGAAAAGCAAGAGCGGCGCTCCCGCAGTGGGAACGCCGCTTTGCCGCCCGCAGGGCGCGTGTCAGCGGATAAAATTCGTCCGCTTGTCGTTTTCTGCAACAGGTGCCTCGATCCCGGCAGCCTTGCCGGCTTCGATGCAGCGCAGGATCCACGCCATGTTGCGGCCCAGATTGCGCATGATCTGCATACCCTCCGCATCGGCGGCTGCCTCCTCGGCCTTGCCGCCGTGGACCATCGGCCAGTAGGTCGAGCTGATGAGCGGCATCTCAAAGAACTGCGGTACCTTTTCCATGGCCTCCAGCGCCGTGGTCGTACCGGCGCGGCGGGCGCTGGTCACAACAGCGGCGGGCTTGTGGCGCAGGTATCTGCCGCCGCTGATGGCCAGCCGGTGCATAAAGCCAAGCATGCTGGCTGCCGCCGTGGCATAGTGGACCGGCGCGCCGAACACAATGCCGTCAGCCTTCTCGACCAGCGGCAGCACCTCGGCTACCGGCCCGCCAAAGACGCATTTGCCGGCCTTGCCGCAGCCGCCGCAGCCTACACAGCCGCCCACCGGGGCAGACCCGATGTGGAAGATCGTGGTCTCGATGCCGGCCTCGTTCAGTGCTTTGGCCATCTCGGCCAGCGCCGCGTTTGTGCAGCCGTCCTTGTGCGGGCTGCCGTTGATAAGTAGCACATTCATAGCAATACCTCCGTCATTTGCTCTGTATTTATAGTATAGCACACCGCGCAAGCCTGTGCAAAGAAAGGTCGTAACCATGCCCACTACCTGCCTGAACTACGATAAAAAGTGCGGCGGCTGTCCGCTGCTTGCACTGCCCTACCGGGAACAACTGAACCAAAAACAAGCCCGCCTGCAGGGGCTTCTGGGCGGGTTTGCCCCCGTCCGGGCCGTGCAGGGCATGGCCGAGCCGTACCATTACCGCAACAAGGCCATCGCCAGCTTTGCCATGCAGCACGGCAGATTGGTCTGCGGCCTGTATGCCGAGGGCACGCACAGGGTCCTGCCAAGTGCCGACTGCCTGCTGCAGGAGGAGATCCTCAACAAGACCCTTACCGCCGTGCTGGAGGCCGCCCGCGCCTGCCGCTGGACAGCCTATGACGAGGACCGCGGCACAGGGCTGCTGCGCCATACCGTGCTGCGCAGCAGCGGGGACGGTAAGGTGCTGGTCACGCTGGTAACGCCCGGCGCAGACCTGCCCGGCAGCAAAAATTTCTGCGCCGCGCTGCGCAAAAAAGCGCCGTGGGTCGTCAGCATCGTGCAGAACATCAACCCCACGCGCAGCAGCGCCGTGTTGGGCAACCGCGAGAAACCGCTTTGGGGCCCCGGCTTTGTGATGGATACGCTGTGCGGGCTGCAGTTTGCGATCTCGTCCCGCAGCTTTTATCAGGTCAACCGCACCCAGACCGAGGTGCTGTACAAAAAGGCGCTTGAGCTTGCCAAACTGACCGGACGCGAGACGGTCGTAGATGCCTACTGCGGCATCGGCACGATCGGCCTGTGCGCCGCGCCCCATGCAAAGCAGGTCATCGGTGTTGAGCGCAACCCCGCCGCTGTCAGGGACGCCGCCGCCAACGCCCGCCGCAACAAGCTGGCCAACGCCCGCTTTGTCTGCGCCGATGCCACGGAATGGATGATGGCCGCCGCTGCGGAGGGACTGCGCCCCGATGTGGTTTTTCTGGACCCGCCGCGCGCCGGCAGCACACCGGAATGCATAGCCGCCGTAAACCGGATGAAGCCAAAGCGCATCGTCTATGTCAGCTGTGACCCCGAAACACTGGCACGCGATGTGGCCGCCTTCACCCGCCTCGGCTGGCGCGCCGCCAAATTCTGCCCCGTTGACCTTTTCCCGCAGACGCGGCATGTGGAGGTGATTGTTTGGTTGTCACGCGAAAAGTGATGTACCAAACTCTCAGGACAGGACATGTTGAAACGGTATGCTTATTGTCCAAACTTCAAAGCAAGGAACATATCGAGATCGAAGTGAAGATGAACGAGTTGGATTTGACCGCTGCGGAGAAAAAGGCAACCTATGAGGAAATCAAAGCGTATGTTCTGGAACATAATGGCTTGAAGGTCAGCCATCTCTATATCGCACAGGTGAAGCAGAAGTACGGCATCATTGAGCGCGAGAACTATAACAAGCCGAAGTCTGAAAACGCCAAACAGCCCCAATGCCCGCTGGATAAGGAAAATGCGATTATGGAAGCATTGAAGCACTTTGGTATGATTTTGTAGATGCCTTTTGAAAGAAATTGCAGGTGGCGGTCGGTACCAAATGATCTTTCGCTAACAAGCTGTCTAAAGGTTAAACTGTCAGTATAAGAATGCTAACGAAGGTGCGTAAAACACGGAACTGCGATATTGGGAATATCCGAAAGCTGATTTTTTCCCAAGAAGGCATCGTTGAATAAGAGGTGGATGGTATGGCGGCAAAAAAAAGAAAAACATAATTAGCAAGGCTAGCCCTCACACAATAAAAAAATTTGAGCTGATAGAAGAGTACATCAAATCGTGGGCACAGAAGTTGCTGTTGACTGAGTCTTGCAATGGGCTGATCTTTATAGACTGTATGTGCAACAGTGGTGTATACACCGACGATGCCGGACAATTGGTGAAAGGTACAGCAGTACGCGTCTCAGAGGCACTTAGGGAAGCATCAAGAAGCTATACGGAGAAAAATATACACATTTACTTGAATGACAAGGATAAAGCGCGCGTAGATGAGCTAAAAAAGCATCTTCCACAGGATGAGCGCAATTTTAAGATTGTCACCTCTTGTGGTGATGCGCACGAGCTACTCCGAACTATCGGACCACAGTTATATGGAACTGGGCACCTGCATTATTTCCTGCTCTACGATCCGTATGATGCGACTATTGACTGGGAAGCACTTCTACCGTTTTTCCGTAACTGGGGTGAAGCTATGATTAATCACATGGTTTCAGATCCGGTGCGAGCGATCACAAGCGCCAAGAAGAAAACGACAAAGGCAAAGTACCTGTGAACAGGACATCATAACGGCGATTCTGAGCGGATTTGATGGCGACAGAATTTTTCACGATGCAGCGAAGCGGATGCGCCGAATGGCGTGCTGGCTTCGCTTTTTCATCATCTGAATTTTGGAGGGAATTTGAATATGAGTGTACGCAATGAAATCAAGGCACAGATCGTCCGCGCCGGTTTTACGATGCAGGAGGCTGTTGACCTGCTACATGATGAATATGGCTGGTCGGACAGCGTTTCCAATTTGTCCGCCAAGTTGCAGCGGGAGAGCATCCGCTATAAAGAGGTCGTCGAGCTTGCCGACGCGCTGGGTTATGAACTGATCTGGCAGAAACGGAGGGAGAAATAAATGAGTAAGCCACAGTTTGCGATTCTCCGCTTTGCAAAGTATAAAGGACCGGAAATTTCTAATATTGAGGCGCACAATGAGCGCACAAAAGACGAATACGCCAGCAATCCGGATATTGACAAGAGGCGCAGCTGTCTGAACTTTCATCTGCTCGAACCGGAGCGCAAATATCGTGCAGAGACAGAGCGGCAAATCAAGGACGCCGGTTGTCGCACCCGTTCAGACAGCGTGCGGCTGGTGGAGGCTCTTGTGACCGCAACGCCAGAGTTCTTCAAGGGTAAGAAGAAAGCTGAAATCAAAGCCTATTTTTAGGAGGCGCTGGACTTTATCCGGGAACACCAAGACCCGAAAACTATCATATCCGCTGTGGTGCATATGGACGAGAAAACGCCCCATATGCACCTTTCTTTTGTCCCGCTGACAGCAGACGGGCGACTCTTCGCCAAAGAAATCGTAGGAAACAAGAAGAAGCTAACGCAGTGGCAAGACAGATTTTGGGAGCATATGGTCAAAAAATGCCCCGACCTGGAGCGCGGCGAGAGCGCCAGCGAAACCGGACGCGACCACATCCCGCCGAGGGTGTTCAAGGAGATGACCCGCCTGACCAAGCAGAAGGCCAAGCTGGAAGAATTGCTTTCAGGCGTCAATGCGTTCAATGCCAAGGGGAAAGCAGCAGAAATCGGCGTTTTTTTGGGCAAGTATATCCCGGCTGTGGAGCAGATGCACACGACACTGAAAAAATACAATACGGCGTTCACGGTCACGACTGCCAAAAATAAAAAGCTGAAAAAGAAAACGGAGCAGTTAGAACAGTCGCTGGGCAAAGCCACGCAGGAAAGCACCTTGAAAAAGCTGGCTGACGCCAAGCTGCATCGGGATTATGAGGAATGCCGTCGCCGTACTGGATTGTATTCCGAAGAAAGTGCTGGCGGCATATACGCACAAAGCGGAGAAAGAGAGGGAAACTGCCTATGGTAGATGAATGGAGCGGCTTCGCCGCTTTGCTGGCAAATTTGATTGAAAAGTATGCCGTGGTTCTGAATCTTGATGCGCTGCCCGATCTCGTCATAGAGGAAGCCGTGTCTGAAAAAGATGCTGCCGATAAGAATATTCACGAAAACGATATTGAACCCGTGAAAGCAGCATGATATAATTGCCATGAAATAGGTGTCCAAACCGCCATTGCAGGAGCAAAATCTCCTGAAATGGCAGAAAACGAGGTGAAGTGACAATGGATCGCTGGGAGAATGAGCGGAACGATTCCGAGATGATGATTTATACCACAGAGGATGGCTTGACAAAGATTGAAACGGCCTTCGATGGAGATACCGTTTGGCTTTCCATTGATCAGATGGCAGAGCTGTTTCAGCGTGATAGAAGTGTGATTGGCAAGCACGTGCGAAACATTTTCAAAGAGGGAGAACTTCAAAAGGCAGCAGTGTGGGCAAAATTTGCCCACACTGCTGCCGACGGAAAAGTGTATGATGTCGATTATTATAATCTTGATGTTATCATTTCTGTCGGCTACCGTGTGAAGTCTCAGCGCGGCGTGCAGTTTCGTATTTGGGCAACGGGGATTTTGAAGGAGTATATGCGAAAAGGCTTTGCTCTGGATGATGAGCGCCTGAAAAGTCTGGGTGGCGGCGGATACTTTAAGGAGTTGCTGGAGCGTATCCGCGATATCCGCGCTTCCGAAAAGGTGTTTTACCGTCAGGTGCTTGAAATCTACGCGACCAGTATTGACTATGATCCCAAGGCGGAAATCTCCATTCAGTTTTTCAAGAAAGTCCAAAATAAGATTCATTATGCCATTCATGGACAAACCGCGGCGGAGGTCATTTACACACGCGCCGATGCGGAGAAAGAATTTATGGGCTTGACCACCTTTGCAGGCAGTCAGCCCACGCTGAAAGAGGCAGTAGTTGCCAAGAACTATCTGAACGAGAAAGAGCTTCGTGCTATGGGGCAGCTTGTGTCCGGATATCTGGATTTTGCGGAACGACAGGCGGAGCGGGAGCAGGCAATGACCATGCAGGACTGGTCGGAGCATCTTGATCGGATTCTGACCATGAGCGGAGAGCAGCTGCTGGTTGGCAACGGAAGCGTCAGCCATAAGCAGGCTATCGACAAGGCAACCGGCGAGTATAGAAAATACAAAGCCCGCACCCTCAGCGAAGTTGAGCGCGATTATCTAGATTCCATCAAGTTGTTGGAGCAGAAAACAGATAAAAAGTAAGCTGGGGTGGAGAAGATGCGATGAAAAAAGAAAAGACAAAAGTATATATCTATACAAGAGTATCCACCGCCATGCAGATTGACGGATACTCTCTGGATGCCCAGAAATCCAGAATGAAAGCCTTTGCCGAGTATAATGAACATGAGATAGTCGGTGAGTATGAGGATGCCGGGAAGTCGGGTAAATCCATTGAGGGCAGAGCGGAGTTCAACCGCATGATGGAAGATATAAAGTCCGGGAAAGATGGTGTTTCCTTTGTGCTGGTGTTCAAGCTGTCCCGTTTCGGCAGAAATGCGGCAGATGTGCTGTCCACCTTGCAGGTTATGCAGGACTTTGGCGTCAATCTGATTTGCGTGGAGGATGGGATCGATTCCTCCAAGGATGCGGGAAAGCTGATGATTTCCGTTCTTTCGGCTGTAGCTGAGATTGAGCGTGAGAACATCCGTGTGCAGACGATGGAGGGCAGAATCCAGAAAGCCCGTGAAGGGAAATGGAACGGCGGCTTTGCTCCTTATGGCTACAAGTTGGAAAAGGGACAGCTTTTCATCAATGAGGAAGAAGCAGCGGCAATCCGCGTGATTTTTGACCAGTATGTGCATACAGATACCGGTGCAAACGGCCTTGCAAAATACCTCGCAACTCACGGAATTTACAAAATCCAGCGGCAAAACGGAAAAAATCCCTTGTTCGATGCGGCGCTGATCCGCAGAATTCTGAAAAATCCGGTATACTGTGGTAAAATCGCCTATGGCAGACGTCGGACGGAGAAGGTGCATGGCACCCGAAATGATTACCGACTGGTGGAGCAGGCCGATTATCTGCTGGTAGATGGTCTGCATGAGGGAATCGTTTCCGAAGAACTATGGTACGAAGCACAGGTCAAACTGCTGGCACAAGCGGAGAAATACGAACACGTCAACAGGGGCAAGGATACAAAAATACATCTGCTGTCAGGTATCGTAAAATGTCCGGTCTGCGGCGTAGGAATGTATGGAAACAAAAGCATCAAGCATAAGGCGGATGGCTCAAAATACAAGGATTTTTATTACTATGGCTGTAAGCACCGTGCGATGACGCGCGGGCATAAATGCAACTTCAAGAAGCAGATCAATGAAGAACTGCTGGACAGCGCCGTTGCTGAGGTTATCGTAAAGCTGGTAAGCAATCCGAAGTTCGCCGCCATGATGCAGGAAAAGATCAGCGTGAAGGTGGATACCTCTGCCATTGAGCAGGAGATCGCGGCGCATGAAAAGCAGCTTCGCCGGAGTTATTCCGTAAAGGTACGGCTGATGGAAGAAATCGATTCTCTCGACCCGGACGATAAGCACTACATCAAACGCAAAACAGACCTTGATGACCGGCTTTACAAGATGTATGATAAGATCGAAGATACAGAAAACCAGCTCGTTGCCGCCAGAGCCAAGAAGATGGCGATTGAGGCGTAAAAGCTGACGGGCGACAACATCTACAAGGTGCTGATTTTCTTTGATAAGCTCTATTCCGTCATGGACGATCAGGAAAAGCGGCAGCTTATGGAATCGCTGCTTTCCGAAATCCAGATCTATGAGGAAACGGCAGCCTAACGGCCAGTGGCTCAAGTCCATCAAGTTCAAGCTCCCAATCATTGCGCAAGATATGAGCTTGAGTTTGGACAATGATGCACATATCGAGACTGTGGTAGGACTACACAGAAAGGATATATAGAAATCCTTGAATTTACGCACTTTGTAGAGTTTTTCAGCTTCAACAGAATTGCTGAAAATCACAAGGAAAAAAAGCTTGTGAGGAAGGTAACGGTTGTTGTGGCATTAGACCTCGGTTGTGGGAACACAAATAATTCTGAATATGAAAGTAAATAGAGAACTATCAGATATGTTGATAGAACGTAGGGATACTTGAAAGAGTGTCCCCATTTTTTATATTAGGGCATTCCATTAGGAGTGCCTTTTTCAATTCAATTTAAAAGGAGGTTCACTATGAACAACACAGCGTTAGGAGCAGAAAACAAAAAGAAACAGACAATCAATTTTATCAGCGAAGCACATGAAAAATTCTACTATGAAAAATTAGAAGAGGTACGCTATCAGGATGTGTACCACAAGGCACTTTGCTATTGCCTTGGCATTGACTGCATGAAGAACACCACAACCAAGATTGCAAATGCGTTTGTGCTGTCAGATAAGTATATCATGGCTTTATATACACACTGTCTGTTGGTAAGAAAAGCGGTAGCCTTTGAAAATATAGAATTAAATGGCCTTTCAGAAGTGGAGCTTTCTATGGTAAAATTAGAAAATGTCAGAGAAGTGTTATTTCAAGCATTGTTACTGGATGACGTTAAATTTGAAGATGGAAAGATGTATGCAGAGTTGTATACAATCCTCTTGAACAAGTGAAGAAGGTAATGAAAAGTGATTAATTCAAGAAATGAGATCATGGGATTATTAGGTGAATACATAGTTACTCAGCAAGAACATGTGTATCAGCTTTGGATGCCAGAAGCACAAGAATGGAACGTAAAAAGACAAGTTGCTTATTATAATGGAATTGTCTTAGGAAAGTTTCGAGAAGGTGATGCTTTGACCTTACAAGTTTTGAAAGAAGGGGTGACTGATCAAGCTTTGTATGACGAAATCGGAATAAACCTTGAACGTCAAATTAAAATGATTGAGGAAATGGAACAGCCTGATATTATGCGTAAAAAGCAACTAGAGTGTTATAAAACACAGAAAGATGAATTATCTTGTAATTCAATCGATAATTGGATTAGTAAAAACTGCGGATGGATACGAGAAGATGTAGCTGGGAGACCTTATTCAGAGATTAGAGTTTTATTATATCTCTATTATTCTTTTGATAACTATAGTTACCAGAGAAAACATCCATTTTGTAGTGATTTGAATCAGTTGGAGGCAGTATATAAGAATGTTTTGGACAAACAAAGTCAATTTTATAAATATGGCATAATCTCAATAAATAGCGAAAGAGAATTGCTTCCAATTGATCCACCTCGTATTTATGATAGAACAATTAATAAAACTTTTTTTACGAAGAATGTGCCTTTGAATTTACTTAAAAAGGTTTCTGAGATGATGTCTAGTGGTATTATAAAAGATTTTTCAGTAAGACTCCTCAATGAGCCTGGATATAATGGAAGAATGTATTGTGAGTATATAGCTGAGGCATTGGAAAGAGGGAAGATATTTGAGTTTGTTAATCTTGGAAATTACTCTACAAGTAGATTATATTCAAAAGAGTATGAAAATTGTATGTGGGTAACGATTGATCCTCAAAATATAACTTTTGAAGAATTGTGTGAAAATTTTGAGGTTTATAATGATATGGTTGTGACGCAAGTAGTACATTTACAATACGAAATAGAAGGAGAGTGCGCTTTTATTACGCATTTAGATCATGAATATGTATTTTATACTATAGATGAATACGAAAATAGAATGAGTAGTGCAACACAGAAAGGTACCGCAAAAACAAGAATGAAATCTTTCAAAATTGATAATTCAAGAATTCCTTTCGACTATAGATGCGAGGTATTAAGGAAAGATGAAAACGGAAATGATTTACCGCAAAAAGATGAACAGTTTCTATGTTATGTATTGGAATCTTATTTTAAACATAAAGATTTATTAAAAGAATATTTCCAAAATATACTAAAATAAAAGCGGTATATTCATATTTATGATAAAAGTAGATGAAAATATTTTATATGGAGGACACGTTATGACGAATGAAAGAAACCGGAAACATAAAAAGAGAAAAAAGAAGCTGCGATGAATTTTTTTGCAACAAAGGCAACATTCGTGGCAGGAATAGTTGTATTGATTACTATAGTAAAGGATATTTTAGAGTTATGTATCCAAATCCCAGTATGGGTGGTGATGCTTTATTTGAGCATTTGTTTTATTGTATATATTGTCGTTCTATGCACAACAATTGTTGATAAGAAAATGAGATCAAAGGGAGTAGCTAATTTTGGGAACTTTTTGACGATTTTTTCTATTATTGTTTTTATAATAGAAAATTCAGTTATTAGATTTGCAGATACTATGATGCGTATAAAAAGTAGGAGATTTTGATGCAGCGTGCAGAGACTGAGGGTGTAAAGAAGCGCATTAGCGAGCTTTCGGAATTTTTACAAAACACCGATACAGAGCTAACTGAGTATGATGAGCAGATGGTTAGAAAATACATCGAGCAGATAAAGGTATACGATGAGAAGCTCACCGTATGCTTTAAGGCAAAAGTGGAGATTGATATTCCGCGATAAAATGAATATACAGACAAATCAGGAGGCAGGGATTATTCCCTGCCTTTTGTGGAATTGATTTTATTCGTGGTTTGGTATATAATATGTGATAGTGGAACAAGGAGTAGTCTGTAGTTTCGTAGGAGAGATCATATGGAATATTTATCAATAAAACAAACAGCAGAAAAATGGGGTGTTTCAGTCAGAAGGATTCAGGTGCTTTGCGCTGAGGAACGCATTCCTGGCGCCATAAAGATTGGTTCTTATTGGGCCATTCCTGCTAATGCGGAAAAACCAGATGATCAAAGAATTAAAAGTGGAAAATATATAAAGGAACAGGAGTAGGAGGTGCCTTTGAATGGACGTTCGTGTAGCGATGAATATGACGCATGATGAGATTAAAAGTAAATACAAAGAATATCTAAGGCTACAGGCACTTAGCAAAAATACAGTGCAGACAGCGTCCAACGATACCTTTTACTTGTGGAAGAATGAAAGTAAAGAGCTATTCTGGGAGAAGATATTATCGCCAGATTTTGAGACCGTGTATCGCACAGCTATGGTAGAGTCCCTATCCAAGCGTACCAAGGGTGATCCACAAAAGCTCATTAGCTCATATATGTCCAACGCAAGACGTTTTAGAAAGTTTCTGGAGTGTGATGCTGCGGAAACGACAGCAGCGCCGGCCCAGACCGTTCGAAAAAGGAAGGTCAACGTCGATGCCCCAACACCATGTGCGAGCGAGGTTGAGCAGTATCTCTCTAAATGGGATGAGCTTGAGCATTATCGTTTGCAGGAGGATGCTTTAGACAAGCTGTTTTTTACGTTGTGCCCGGAAAACAAAGATATTTCCGATGTGCTTTTGAAGGTGTCAACGCTGAATGATTTTTATAGCACAAACATCTTCTCTGTTTACCCGGTGGCAAAACATATCACATCACTTGCTATTGATGCTAGGTTGAAGGCCGGCGATGTCACTTTGGTTGGAGATATTCAGAGGGTGGTAATCAACGGCTCGGAGAGAAAATTCTATTCGTTTGCAACAAAATACTGCAGTCATCATAATCCGCTGGAGTATCCCATCTATGATAGCTACGTAGAGAAGGTGCTTAAGTATTATAGGGACTTAGACAGATTTGCAAAATTTAGCAATGATGACCTGAAGGATTACATACGCTTCAAAGGTGCGTTAGTCGATTTTAGAAGATTCTATCACCTGGAGCAGTTTAACTTGAAGGAAATCGATAAGTATATATGGCAGTTAGGAAAGACATATTTTCCTAAGGATTTCAGTAAGAAAAAATAACGGAGGTGCACTATGGCTTTTGATCCAGGCTTGAAAATAGGACAAATATTAAAAAATGCAGATATTGTTGACACCTTTAAGTGCGGCAACATGGGTGGAATGCGTCGTTCAAAGACTACGAACACCTTGGTTATTGTATCTGACTATACAAAAGGCATTTATCATGACAAGTGGATCGGCGGCGTGCTGCATTACACTGGCATGGGTAAATCCGGAGACCAGGATTTGTACTGGTCTCAAAATGCAACGCTCGCAGAAAGCGGCTTCAATGGTGTCGATGTGCATTTATTTGAGGTGATGGATGCCGGCGAGTATGTTTATTGCGGAAGAATTGAGTTGGTGGATAAACCATATGCAGATACCCAGCCTGGTGAGGATGGTGTGCCAAGAAAAGTATGGATGTTCCCTGTTCGGCCAGTTCCGGATAATGACGTACAGAAGCCACAAATGTTTGTATTCAAAGATATGGAGGACAACAAGGCACGCGGTAAGAACGTGGATGAAGAATATACCAAAATGATGCAGGAACTCAAAAAGAGTAAAACAAAACCGCCGATTGCAAAGGCGTCGGTGTATGTAAAACCAGAACCGAAGCCATCTGTTATTATCCCAGCGGATATTGTAGGTAAAACAGTGAAGCATAAAACCTTTGGAACCGGCAAGATTACTGAGATTGCCGGCACCACCATTGTTATACAGTTTGACACCGTTGGAGAAAAGAAGATGGGATACGAATTCTGCATGGAGAAGAAGTTGCTGGAATTTGTATAAGTGGACAATATGAAAACAATTAGAGTGGTAGCGGCAGTCATCCGTCAAGGTGACAGGATATTTGCAACTGCAAGAGGCTACGGAGAATTTAAAGGACAGTGGGAGTTCCCTGGCGGAAAGATTGAGGCCGGAGAGACGCCACAGCAGGCCCTTATAAGAGAAATAAAAGAAGAGCTGGATGTAATGGTATCCGTAGGAGATCTGATTGATACGATTGAATACGATTATCCTACATTTCACCTGTCTATGGATTGCTTTTGGTGTGAAATTACTGACGGAGAGCTAAAGCTCCTGGAGGCGGAATCAGCTCGCTGGCTTACAAGGGAAAACTTGTATGAAGTTCCGTGGCTGCCGGCGGATTTGAATTTGATTAAGAAGGTTGCTACGCAGATGGAGAATGTGAAGTATATTTCCAGGATTGTAATAAAAGGTGCTTCCGGTTATGGCTCTGAAGATGAAGCATATAATGATAAAGTTACCATTACGCCTACTTCAATTTCTTATGAATACAAGCCGATGTACGAATCAGAGCTCGACCCAAGCAGAAAGTGGAGTTATAAAACAAATAGTCCTATTTTTAGGATGATGTACGACAAGGTTGCGGGTATGCTTCCAGCAATCATTGAAAGAGGCATACAGGAGTTCTGTACGGATATTGGTGGTATTGAGTTCAATATCACATATTCAGATAAGACGAAATTCAAAGAGATTTACTGGGTCCCGGGAGATTACTTTGAAGAATTGCTTGTGGCAATAAAGCGCATGGTGCCGGAAACGGAGTATACACCAGCGGTATTACTTACATCGGAGGATTTCGATGATGAGGAGGATGAGGAATAACTTATGAAGATACATTACTTTCAGAGATACCATGAAAAAGAGAACGTGGCAACAGCAAATACCATGCTTTTGCTTTCACGCTTATATTCGTACTCGTCAGATAAGTTTTTCGGGTTTTTAAAGTCAGAATATTTTTCTGATTCCTTCAATCCGGAGATTGTATTCACATTGCAGGAAAAGAGTGTTGATAGTATCCCTGGCGCGACAATTACGCAGGAAAGCTTCAAGATTGTTGTAGAAACAAAGATGTCAGATTGGTTCCATGAGGACCAGTTGCTTCGGCACTTAAATTCCTTTACTGATGAAAAGTATAAGGTCATGATCACTCTGGCACCAGAAACAATGGAAGCCGGAAAGATGAAAGCTTTTGAGGAGAAGCTAAAGGAATATAATGAAAAGCAAAAACATCCGGTAATTCATCTCAATACGACTTTTGAGGCTATGGCAAATGCTATAAGCGATGTGTTAGACGATAGAGATTACGATATGCAGGATGTCCTCGCAGATTATCTGAACTATTGTTATTCAGATGGACTGATTCCGGTTTCTGATGCATGGAAATATATGAGGATGCAGCTTGCAGGAACCACGTTCGATTTCAATATCAGTTCAAATGTTTTATTATGACAATGCAGAGCGCGGCTTTAGAGCTCATGATACGCTTGGACTTTACAAGAATAAAAGCGTACGAGCCCTTGGTAAAGTAATCGCCAGAATTACTGCGGTTGAAACTGAAAACGGCGTTAAATACAATGCAGAATTTGGTGAGTTGACGGATGAAAGAAAATCCATCATTGCTGAAGCTATGGCTGATGGTGATTTGCATGGATACGACCTTAGAACGACTGAACACAGATACTTCTTTGTGGAGAAGTTCTACGAAACTGATTATAAGAAGGTAACGCCAAGAGCTCCGATGGGTACTAGAATATTTGATTTGACGCAGGTGCTTGGTACGGAAGATATTCCTGATATAGAGGAACTTGCGCAGCGATTAATGAGCGAGAGCTGGACTTGATTAATGTAAAGTTGAAAGAGGTGTTATAATGGACAAACGTGCTTTTTTGAAAACTGCAATTGAAGTGTTAAAATATGATGACAAATTTAAGAAAATAGAAAAAAGAGAAAATCTGATTAAACTTTTATCGAGGTCTTCAGTTAATTTTTTGCCACAGTGGGGGTTTGTCGGAGCTGGAGTTTCTAATCAGCGCTGGGAGATTGTCGAAGTTAGATGTCCAGTACCACTTTTAAATGAGGCACATGAATTAGAGGCGGATATAGATAAGATAGTCTCATATGTTTATGAAGAGTCTGAAGAACACGCTTTTCAAAAAGTCAATATTCGCCCATTGGTTATTGATACTCCACCAGAGGTCGTGGAACATGAGGTGGTATTTGATGAACTTCAAGATACAGTGATTCAAGGTATACGAGATGCAAAATATATGATATGGGTTGCAGTTGCATGGTTCTCTAATGATGCTATTTATAATGAGCTTATTGCAAAGAAAAATAGAGGTGTCAACATTAGAGTTTTAGTATCAAATGAACCGACAAATAATACTACTGTTCAAAAACTCGAACGAGAAGGTGTAGACGTAAAGGTTGTCAATACATGGGGTGAGAATGGTAGAAATAGAATGCATCATAAGTTCTGCATTGTAGATTTAGATTATGTTATGCATGGCTCTTACAACTGGAGTAAGAATGCAAATTATAATGAGGAAACATTAGCTACAGCACTTGACCGTGAATTTGTATCTAAATTTGCAGATGAATTTATGGAAATTTACAACGAAATTGTATAACGATAGCCTTGAGCTATCGTTGAAAGGTTTGTTGACCAGTTATGAGTAACTGGCAGGCAGGTATGACGTACTTACTGTCGTGTCGTGCCATGTTGAGGCGGTTTGCCTGCTGGTGAAGTAAGGCGGTAAGTTTGAAACCTGTTTGGCCTTTTTGCTATGCGCGGCCCTGCACGATACATGGCAGAAAGCGCTGTGCTGTCCGATTCTGGTTGTGGACGGCACGGCGCTTCTGGACGAAACGGCAGCCCGCGTGGAGGAATTGCTATGATCTGCAAACTGACCCCTGAAGAAGAAGTCCGTATGCACATTCTTTTGAAAGGGATTGCCGATGACCCTAATGCGCTGGAGATGCAGAAATTCATCCAGCACGGCAGCGTCACGACCTATGAGCACTGTATGCGGGTGACCCGCATCGCATTCTGGCTCAACATCCATCTGCGGGCCAACGCCGATGAGGCCAGCCTTGTAAAAGGTGCGTTCCTGCATGACTTTTACCTGTATGACTGGCACAACTGCCGCAACATCACCCATTGGCACGGCTTCAAACACCCGCGCATCGCGCGCTATAATGCGGAGACTGTGTTTGCCCTGAGCGATAAGGAAAAGGACATCATCCAAAGCCACATGTGGCCGCTGACGCCCACCGATATTCCCCATAGCCGGGAGGCAGCGCTGGTCTGCATGGCGGACAAGATGTCGTCCGGCTACGAGACAGTGCTGGAACGCAAGGCACAGCGAAAGGAAAAACAAGAGAGGTAACGATAATGATCGATCAATATACACGCACCCGCGCCCAGCTGGGCACGCCCGCGCTGGACGCATTGCGCAGCGCCCATGTGGCCGTGTTCGGCATCGGCGGCGTGGGGGGACAGGCCGTTGAGGTGCTGGCGCGCAGCGGGGTAGGGGAACTGAGCCTCTTTGACAGCGACACGGTGGCGCTCTCCAACCTGAATCGTCAGCTGGTGGCGCTGCACTCAACGCTCGGCCTGTACAAGGTGGACGCTATGGCTGCCCGCATCGCGGACATCGACCCCACCCTCACCGTACACCCAAACCGGATGTTTTACAACGCCGAGACCGCCGACAGCGTGGATCTGACGCAGTTTGACTATGTGCTGGACTGCATCGACACGGTCAGCGCCAAGCTGCTGCTGATCCGCCGCTGCAAGGAGGCCGGGGTGCCGATCCTGTGCAGCATGGGGGCCGCCAATAAGCTGGACCCCACGGCCTTTAAGGTTGCCGATATTGAAAAAACAGCGGTGGACCCGCTGGCCAAGGTCATCCGCATCGAGTGCCGTAAGCGCCGCCTTGGCAAGGTCAAGGTCGTTTTTTCGGAGGAACCGCCCCTGCCGCCGCTGGCGGAGGAGACACTCGAGACCCCGGTTGCCGCGCGCCGCACCGTGCCCGCCAGCAACGCCTTTGTACCCGCCGCCTGCGGGCTGGTCTGTGGATCGGAGGTCGTGAAGGATCTGCTGCGCAAGGCGGGGGTCTATCGCGGTCAAAAATAATTTTTGTGCGCCCTGTTTCAGAAAAACGGGGCGTTTTGCATGAAAAACACTACTTTGCGCCCCGGTTCTTCTTGACAATTACACCAAAGCAAAGTAAAATTATATATAGGAAATAAAGAGCCAAACGGCAGGTCTGCCCTGTGCGTGGCTCCTTAAAGGGTGTCGCCCACCGGGAACGCCGCTTTTTTACGATATTCAACGTCGCTTAGACGGTTCTGTGTATATTCTGCGTGTAGGGGCATTGTGCGCCTTTTGGGCCGACCTGCCGCGTTTCTTCCTGTAACAATATCATAACGGAAAAGCGTCCCGCTGCGCCGCATCCTCCTATTTTAATAAGGAGTGAAACCAACTATGTCACCAATTTTGATCGTGGTGCTGGTTCTTGTTGCTGCCGCTGTTGCCGGGGCGCTTGGTTTTTACCTCGGCGGTGAAAACCGAAAGCGCACTGCTGAGGCAAAGATCGGCAGCGCTGAGGACGAAGCCAAGCGCATCGTAAATGATGCTATCAAGGCTGCGGAGCAGAAGCGTAAGGAAACCATCATCGAAGCAAAGGACGAAGCCTTTAAACTCAAGAGCGATGCTGACAAGGAGATCAAGGACCGCCGTGCCGAGATCACCCGTCAGGAGCGCCGCATCGACCAGAAGGAGGAAGCCCTCGACAAGCGCACCACCCAGATGGAGCGCAAGGAGGAGGACCTGAAGCGCCGCACCGAGACAGTCGAGGCTCGTCTGGACGAGCTGGAGCAACTCAAGCTGCGCCAGACCGAAAAGCTGGAAACCATCGCGGCCATGTCCAAGGAGGATGCCCGCGCCGTCCTGCTGAAGCAGGTGGATGACGAGCTGACCCATGAAAAGGCGATGAAGATCAGCGCCTATCAGGCAAACATGAAGGACGAGTGCGACAACCTCGCCCGCGAGCTGATCGGTCAGGCCATTGCCCGCTGTGCGGCCGATGCTACGAGCGAGGCCACCGTCAGCGTTGTGCCGCTGCCCAGTGATGAGATGAAGGGCCGCATCATCGGCCGTGAGGGCCGCAACATCCGCGCACTGGAGACCGCCACCGGCTGCGATTTGATCATTGACGATACGCCGGAGGCCATTACGCTGTCCAGCTTTGACCAGACCCGCCGCGAGGTTGCCCGCATGGCCCTTGAGCGCCTGATCGCTGACGGCCGTATTCATCCCGCCCGCATCGAGGAGACCGTTGACAAGTGCCGCCGCGAGCTGGAGATCCAGATGAAGCGCGAGGGCGACAAGGCTGTTATGGAGCTGGGCGTTCACAGCCTGCACCCCGACCTCGTCAAGCTTATCGGCCGCCTGAAATACCGCACCAGCTTCGGCCAGAATGTCCTGAGCCACTCTCTCGAGGTGGCATGGCTGGCCGGTCTGATGGCCGGCGAGCTGGGCGTCAATGTCCAGCTGGCGCGCCGCGCAGGTCTGCTGCATGACATCGGCAAGGCCCTTGACCATGAGATCGAGGGCAGCCATGTCCAGATCGGCGTTGACATCTGCAAAAAGTACCGCGAGAACCCGCAGGTCATCCATGCTATCGAGGCGCACCACGGTGATGTCGAGCCCAAGACCACGCTGGCGTTCATCATCATGGCCGCCGATGCGATCTCGGCCGCGCGTCCCGGCGCCCGCCGCGAGAACATGGAAAGCTATATCAAGCGTCTGGAGACGCTGGAGGCCCTCTGTAACGGCTTTGAGGGCGTGGAAAGCTCCTACGCTGTGCAGGCCGGCCGCGAGGTCCGCATCCTTGTCCAGCCGGATAAGGTCGGCGATGACGAGGTCATTCTGCTGGCCCGCAATGTCGCAAAGAAGATCGAGAACGAGCTGGATTACCCCGGTCAGATCAAGGTCAGCGTCATCCGCGAAAGCCGCGCCACCGAGTACGCAAAGTAAAGCTTATAACGAGCAAAACAACAGGCAGACCGTCAGAAATGGCGGTCTGCCTGCTTTGCTATACGATGCGGCAGGGGCCGGGCATGCCCGGCCCGCAGGCTTTCCCGCAAGAGGGTGCTTATTTTACAGTGCCGGGCCGCACATGTGCGGCCCCTACTGCATGGCACCGCAAGGCCCGGCGCAGGTTCTCGGCGTTAATCTTCCTGCGGCTGTCGCAATGCACCCGGAAGGGATGAATCCCTCCCCTACAAAATAATAAGCCCCCGGCGTAATACCGTACAGCGGCAGGCGTCGGGGGCTAAACTTATTCTATTACAGATGCAGAACTCGATCCTTGATCTCGGCGGTGCGGCCCTGATTCCAGAACTGGGTGCCGATGTAGCCGCAGGTACGGCGGGCGACATTCAGCTTGTTCTGGTCGCGGTTATGGCACTTCGGGCACTCCCACACCAGCTTGCCGTCCTCCTGTACGATCTGGATCTCGCCATCGTAGCCGCAGACCTGGCAGTAGTCACTCTTGGTGTTCAGCTCGGCGTACATGATGTTCTCATAGATGAACTGCATGACCTTGATGACGGCCTCGAGGTTGTCCTGCATGTTAGGCACCTCCACATAGCTGATGGCGCCGCCCGGGGACAGCTTCTGGAACTCGCTCTCAAACTTCAGCTTGGTGAAGGCGTCGATCTTTTCCGTCACATGGACATGGTAGGAGTTCGTGATATAGCTGCGGTCGGTGATGCCGGGCACAATGCCGAAGCGCTTCTGCAGGCACTTGGAGAATTTGTAGGTCGTGGATTCCAACGGCGTGCCGTACAGGCTGAAATCAATATTGTGCTGGCTCTTCCACTTGGCGCAGGCATCGTTCATATGCTGCATGACATGCAGCGCAAAGGGCTTGGCGGCAGGGTCGGTGTGGCTCTTGCCAGTCATATACTTGCAGCACTCATACAGGCCCGCATAGCCCAGACTGATCGTGGAATAGCCGCCGTAGAGCAGCTTGTCGATCGGCTCGCCCTTCTTCAGGCGGGCCAATGCGCCGTACTGCCACAGGATGGGCGCGGCATCGCTCAGCGTGCCCTTCAGGCGGTTGTGGCGGCACATCAGGGCCTTATGGCACAGCTCAAGGCGCTCGTCAAACAGCTGCCAGAACTTGTCAAAATCGCCGCCGCTGGACAGTGCTACATCCACCAGATTGATCGTGACAACGCCCTGATTGAAGCGGCCGTAATATTTGGGCTTGCCGTTCTCGTCCAGATAGGGGGTCAGGAAGCTGCGGCACCCCATGCAGGTAAAGCAATGGCCTTCGCCGTTGGCATCGACCTTGTACTCCAGCATCTTCTTTTCGCTGATATAGTCGGGCACCATCCGCTTGGCGGTGCACTTGGCGGCCAGCTTGGTCAGGTAGTAGTAGGGCTGGCCCTCATAGATATTGTCATTTTCCAGCACATAGATGAGCTTGGGGAAGGCGGGGGTGATCCAGACGCCGGCCTCATTCTTGACGCCCTGATAGCGCTGGCGGAGCATCTCCTCAATGACGATGGCGAGATCCGACTTCAGGCGCTGGTTGTCACCGGCCTCGTTCAGGTACATAAAGACCGTGATGAACGGTGCCTGACCGTTGGTGGTCATCAGCGTGACAACCTGATACTGGATCGTCTGCACGCCGCGCTTGATCTCCTCGCGCAGGCGCTTTTCAACGATCTCAGAGAGCTTCTCCTCGCCGGGGTCAATGCCCAGATCCTGCATCTCTGCCTCGACATCGCGGCGGATCTTCTTGCGGCTGATGTCAACAAAGGGGGCCAGATGGGTCAGGCTGATGCTCTGGCCGCCGTACTGGCTGGACGCGACCTGTGCGATGATCTGGGTCGCAATATTGCAGGCGGTGGAGAAGGAATGCGGCTTCTCGATGAGGGTGCCGGAGATGACGGTGCCGTTCTGCAGCATGTCATCAAGGTTGACCAGATCGCAGTTGTGCATGTGCTGGGCATAGTAGTCGGCATCGTGGAAGTGGATGATGCCCTCCTCATGCGCCTTGACGACCTCCGGCGGCAGCAGCATACGCATCGTCAGGTCCTTGCTGACCTCGCCAGCCATATAGTCGCGCTGGACGCTGTTTACGGTCGGGTTTTTGTTGGAGTTCTCCTGCTTGACCTCCTCGTTGTTGCACTCAATCAGCGAGAGGATCTTGTCATCGGTCGTGTTGTGGGTGCGCTTGAGGCTCTGGACATAGCGGTAGGTGATATAGCGGCGCGCGACCTCGTAGGCACCGGTCGCCATAATGGCGTCCTCCACAAGGTCCTGAATCTCCTCAACATTCATGGCGTGGCCGCGGTTATAGCAGACCTCCTGCACATGGTCGCTGATCTCGATGATCTGCTGCTTCGTCAAGCGCTGGGCTTCGGGTACGACCTTATTTGCCTTTGTGATGGCCGAAATGATTTTGGTAATGTCAAAGACAGCCTCGCTGCCGTTGCGCTTGATGATCTTCATGGTAACTCCTCTTTTTGCAATCAATAGACAGGATGTGTATAGTACAAATCGTATTGTTTGTCAAATCGTACTAAGCCCGTTTTGCGAGCAAGACTATCATACCGCACCGGGCCGCAAAAGTCAATCAGCAAAACCACAATATATAGTGGATGAAGTGTGAAATTTAACAAAATGTTCCGTTTTCATCGCTTCATCGTTCAAAAACAAACATGCCAAAAATCAGGCGGAAATTTTAGCTATTTTGGTTGGTTCTACTCTGGATAACGGTATATCGCATAATATTGGCCTGCCATGCAGAAAGTCCCGCTTGAATTGTACCGGATAAACTGGTATACTGGTTGAGGTTTTGGGGTAGTATGCCCCAATACATACAAGATATTGGGTAACACTGTACAAGGCAGGGCAGGGAAGGCCCGCAGGAGAACCGCTATGAATTACGCTACGATTAAATATTGTGACATTGCCAACGGCGAGGGCGTGCGCACCAGCCTGTTTGTATCGGGCTGCCGCCGCCACTGCCCCAACTGCTTCAATGCAGTAGCCTGGGACTTTGGCTACGGTGCGCCCTTCACCAAGGAGGTTCGCAACGAGATCCTTGAAAGTCTGGCTCCCGGCTACATCAACGGCCTGTCGCTGCTGGGCGGCGAGCCCTTTGAGCCGGAGAACCAGCGCGAGCTGCTGCCCTTTGTCAAAAATGTCAAGGTGCTGTACCCGAACAAAACGATCTGGTGCTATACCGGCAACAATCTGGAGCATGAGATCTGGCAGCCCGGCCCCGGCCGCTGTGAGGTCACCGATGAGTTCCTGCAGTATATTGATGTGCTGGTGGACGGCGATTTTGTGCAGGATCAGTATGATATTTCGCTGCGGTTCCGCGGTTCAAGCAACCAGAGACTGATCGACATGAACAAGACCCGCGCAGCGGGCAGGGTGATCCTGTGGCAGGACGACCCGATCTTTGCCGACCACAGCATGTGACGGCTGCCCGTTATTATAAATAAGGAGAAGTATAACCAGATCATGAGCTGTCAGGCAAAATCCAAATCTATGACCGAGGGCCCGCTGGCCAAGCAGATCCTGCTCGTCAGTCTGCCGCTGGCACTGTCCAACCTGCTGCAGATCCTTTTCAACATGTCCGATGTTGCCGTGGTGGGCCGCTTTGCGGGCTCGACTGCACTGGGCGCCGTCGGCTCCACCTCCACCTTTGTCACCCTTTTCACCGGCTTTCTCATCGGCCTGAGTAACGGCGTCAATGTCTTGGTCGCGCGGTACTATGGTGCCCGCCACCCCAAGGATGTCAGCAAGACCGTCCATTCGGCGCTGGTGGTCAGCCTGCTCGCCGGTATTTTGCTGCTGGCCGTGGGGCTGTTCGGCTCCCCCGCGCTGCTGCGGCTGCTCAACACGAAGGAGGATCTGCTGCCCGGCGCGATCCTTTACCTGCGTGTCTATTTTCTGGGCATGCCGGCGCTGGCGCTCTACAACTACGGCAATGCGGTGTTCAGCGCCATCGGCGAGACAAAAAAGCCGCTGGCCTACCTGTCCGTGGCCGGTGTGGTCAACATCCTTCTCAACCTGTTTTTTGTCATCATCTGCAAGCTGGATGTGGCCGGTGTCGCGCTTGCCAGTACGATTGCCCAGTGCCTGTCGGCTGGGCTGATCCTGCACGCCCTCACCAAGGTGGAGGACTGCTATGCGCTGGATCTGCACAGCATCCGGCTCGACCTCGGCACGACAAAGCGTATCCTGATGCTGGGCATACCGGCGGGCCTGCAAAACGCGATCTTTGCCATCGCCAACCTGTTTATTCAGGCGGGCGTCAACTCCTTCGATTCTCTGATGGTCAAGGGCAACTCGGCCGCCGCCAACTCCGATGCGATGATCTATGACGCGATGGCGGCCTTCTATATGGCCTGCGCCAGCTTTATGAGCCAGAACTACGGTGCCGGCAAGCTGGACCGGATGCGGAAAAGCTATTTTATCTCGCTGGCCTACTCCTTCGGCGTGGGCCTTTTGCTGGGCGGCGGGCTGCTGCTATTCGGCCGCCAGTTTCTGGCGCTCTTCACAACCGAAAGCGCTGTCATCGACGCTGGCATGAAGCGCATTATGGTCATGGGGCTTGCCTACTGCATCTCCGCCTTTATGGACTGCACGATCGCCGCCTCGCGCGGGCTGGGAAAAACCATCGGCCCGACCGTCATTGTGATTCTGGGCTCCTGTGTGTTCCGCGTGATCTGGGTCTACACGATCTTTGCGCATTTCCACACGATCCCTTCGCTGTACCTGCTGTACCCCTTCTCCTGGCTGCTGACGGCAGCGGCCGAGATCGTCTACTTCATCTTCAGCTATCGGCAGGCGATCCGCATCTTCCATGAGCGGGAGGCCCTTGCACAGCTGTAAGAGCGCCAAAAAAATAGAGAGCAGCTCCATGCGGGGCGCTCTCTGTTTTTTATAGGGCAATACCGCATAATTCTAAGTGCCGATACGGCGAGCGAGGTGCGGCAGCTGCTAAGCCAAAAGCGCAGATAATACTTTGTGTATTATCGAGCATTTTGGCAACGCAGATGCCGTACCGCAGTCGCCGGAGCGGTGCTTAAGCCGTCAGGCGGGAATTGTGCGGTGTTGCCATAGGGCTTACTTCCGGTATTTTTCCATTTTGCGCAGCCTTTGCAAAATAGCGCCGGGCTTGCTATAATAGATGCAGAAAAGTCGAAGGTCTGTGGCGGGAATAGGGCCGCAGCCTTCAGAAAGCAAAGGTGAAAGCAATGCAGACCTATACCTATGTCTCGAAAGGAAAATTCGAGCGCCGGGAAAAGCCCAAGCCGGTGCTGCAGGATGCGCGCGATGCCATCGTCAGGGTGACACTGGCGAGCATCTGCTCAAGTGATCTGCACATCAAGCACGGCAGTGTGCCCCGCGCCGTACCCGGCATCACGGTCGGCCACGAGATGGTGGGCATCGTCGAGGCTGTCGGCGATGCGGTGACCCATGTAAAGCCGGGGGATCGCGTGACGGTCAATGTCGAGACCTTCTGCGGGGAGTGCTTCTTCTGCAAAAAGGGCTATGTGAACAACTGCACCGACAAAAACGGCGGCTGGGCACTCGGCTGCCGCATTGACGGCGGGCAGGCCGAATATGTGCGGGTGCCGTTTGCCGATACCGGACTGAACAGGATCCCTGACGGCGTGACCGACCGGCAGGCGCTGCTGGTGGGTGATGTCCTCGCCACCGGCTACTGGGCGGCGCGCATCTCTGAGATCACCGAGGAGGACACTGTCCTCATCATCGGCGCCGGGCCTACGGGAATATGCACCCTGCTCTGCGTTATGCTGAAAAAGCCGCAGCGGATCATCGTCTGCGAAAAGGACCCCGGCCGCATCCGCTTTCTGCAGGAGCATTATCCCGAGGTGCTGACGGTCACACCGGAGGAGTGCGCTGCCTTTGTGCAGGCCAACAGCGCACACGGCGGCGCCGATGTAGTTCTGGAGGTCGCAGGCGCATCCTCCACCTTCCGCCTTGCGTGGGAGTGTGCAAGACCCAACGCCATTGTAACGGTGGTCGCGCTGTATGACACGGCGCAGACCCTGCCGCTGCCGGAGATGTACGGCAAAAACCTGACCTTCAAGACGGGCGGTGTCGATGGCTGCGACTGCGAGGAAACGCTGCGCCTCATCGCAGAGGGCAAGCTGAATACCGAGCCGCTCATCACCCACACTTACCCCCTGAGCAGGATCGATGAGGCTTACGATCTGTTTGAAAACAAACGGGACGGTGTGATAAAGGTTGCAGTCGAATGTCAAAGCCTCGACTGATGCCGCCGCACCGCAAATCAACAACTGTAAAGGAATGACCGTATGACGAATCAGAAAACCCTTTCCAGCGGCGCAGGCCGCTTTGACATCAGCACAGCGGGCCTGCACATTCTGGCAATGACCCTTATGCTGATGGACCACCTCTGGGCCACGCTGCTGCCTGCGCAGGAGTGGCTGACCTGCGCAGGCAGACTGGCCTATCCCATCTTTGCCTTTATGGCGGTGGAGGGGTACTTCCACACCCGCAGCTTCCGAAAATACGCGCTGCGGATGCTGGTCTTCGCCGTGCTGTCCGAGGTTCCGTTCAATCTGATGTGCGGTGGAACATGGTTTTACCCGGTGCACCAGAATGTGATCTGGACGCTGCTGATGGGTCTTTTGGGGGTGCATCTTCTGGAAACGGTGCGCCGAAAGCAAAAACCTGCCCTGTTTGCGGCGGCTGCAGTCGGCGTTATTCTGGCGGGGGCGGTGCTGGGGATCCTCTGCATGGTCGATTACTACGCTGTCGGCGTGCTGACGGTGCTGGTTTTCTACTTTTTCCGTGGCCGGGCATGGTGGTGCCTGGCAGGGCAGCTGCTCGCGCTGTACTGGCTCAATGTCGAGATGCTGGGCGGCCTGATGTACCCTGTGCAGCTGTTCGGCGTTTCGTTTGAGATCTGCCAGCAGGGCTTTGCGCTGCTGGCGCTCGTCCCCATCTGGCTGTATCGCGGGCGGCAGGGATACCACAGCCGGTGGTTCCAATATTTCTGCTATGCATTTTACCCTGTACACATGCTGGTGCTTGCACTGGCCCTGCAGTTCCTGAACCGCTGACACCCCAAATAAGCAACAAAAACACCCCTCTCAGCATGAACCGCATCCCGTCAAGCGTACAATGAAATAAAATAAGATTTTGCTGCCAAGAGCACTGCTCTTGGCAGATTTTTTACGCAGCAAATGCCATCTGGTACTTTTCCATTGGCGTAACAACCCCAAGATTGCGCTGTAAAGCACTATACAGAAAAAGGGCTTCCGCCAGCAGATGCGGAAGCCCTTTTTAAGAAGGAGAATAGTGAATATCAGTTTTTCATTTCGGCGCGAATCTTATCGTTGGCCTCCTCGACCTTCATGCGGGAGAGGATAAAGGTAATGATGGCGTCCAGCACAAAGGGAATCACGAGGTACATGAGTTTCAGCATATTGATGCAGGATTCCGGCTGCACAGCCAGCGCCTTATCGTAGTTGCTGAACGCCAGCAGCCAGCCGGTGATGGCGGTGCCGAGACCGCCGCCCAGCTTGACACCGAGCGAGGTGCAGGAGTACATCGTGCCGTCCACGCGCTTGTGCTTCGTCAGCCAAGTGTACTCAGAGCAGGAGGCGATAACGGCATTCATATCGCCCTGCCACGGGCCCTGACCCAGTGCAGCAATAGCCGTGAAGAGGAGCATCATCTTGACATCGCCGGTGCCAGTATAGCCGGCCACGGCAACGAGCGCGCGGGCCACGGTAGCAAGGGCATAGCTGCCGACGTTCAGCTTGTACATACCGTGCATCTTGGCAACGAAGGTCGGGGTAAAGACCAGTGCGATGATCAAAGGAATGTTGATGGCCCAAGAGAACACGCCGAACAGGTTCTTGTCGCCAAGGATATGAGCAGTGTAGTAGGTACCCATGCTGATCATGGCACCATAGATCTGCTGCAAAATGTAGGTGACGCAGATCATCAGGTAGTATTTGTTGGAGACCAGCAGCTTGGCAGCTTCGACAAGACCGTACTTCTCGTCTTTCTCGATTTCGGCTTTATCCGTGGTTTCGACAAACTCTTCCTCCGGCAACTCCTTGACGGAGAAAACAGAGAGCGTGTTGACGATCAGACCGATAATGGCATAGACGATAGCCACGGTGCGCCATGCTTCGGCAGTGTCGCCTAGTGCAGAGACAGCCAGCAGTGTGAAAGACTGAATGGCAAGGCTGGTGGCGAATGCGAACATGAAGCGGTAGGAACCCATCTCAACTCGCTCGGCGCTGTTCTTGGTGACAAGGGAAGTCAAGGCAGAGTAGGCGATGTTGTTGGCCGTGTAGAACACAGCGTTCAGCAGGGAATAACAGATAAAGAACCATGCGTACTTGGCAAACTCGCTCATGCCCATGGGGATGGCGAAGATGCCGACCAGTGTGATGGCGCAGCCGATGTAGCCGTAGAGCATCCACGGGCGAGCCTTGCCCAGCTTGGAGTGCGTCTTGTCAATCATCGAGCCAAAGAAGATGTCGGTAATGCCGTCAAACAGCTTGGACACAGCGATCAGCGTGCCGACGATGCCGGGATTCAGGCCGACGGTGTCGGTCAGGTAAATCATAACAAACGAGGAGAGGAACGCATAGACCACGTTGCCCGCAACATCGCCGGAGCCGTATCCGATCTTGTTATACCATTTTAAATAGCGTCTTTCCGTATTTTCAGACATATAATTTCTCGATTCTTTTGTAGTAATTAGGTTTGTAGAGGTTATACTTTTTCAGGAATCAAACGGATGCTGAAATCGAAGGAAGCGTCGTCAAGGCGGTACTGCTCCGCCAGCCGCGGCCCGCAGCTGGCAGAGCCGATGCCGTTCTGTGCATAGTCAAGGCAGAGAACGGTGCTGTCACAGGGCTGCAGCTCATAGTTGTGCGCCTTTTCAGTCAACTCTTCCTGCGTGTAGTGCGAGGCGTTGAAGCAGAACGGCTTTGCACCGACAGCGGTAAGATTGATGCCAGCGCCATCCAGCTGGACATAATCGCAATCATAGTGACTGCCGTTCTCCTGCGGGCGAATGTAGTCCTCGTGCTGCTGCCAGATGGTGGAACTGAAGTAGTCGTGGCTGGCAGCATGGTGCTTGTCGCAGTAGCTTTCCATCGGACCCATGCCGAAGTAACTGACGCGGGCCATTTCTTTTGGCAGGAACAGGCGCAGGCCAAAGCGCGGCAGTTCGGGGAATACCGTGTTGCGCTCGGCGTGCAGTGCCAGCGTTACTGCGCCGCTGTTGGAAACCGTCCAGCTGACATCCAAATCAAGGAATTTCTGCAAGCTGATCGGTGCAATGCCGACTTTGGCACGCAGGGTCACACCGCTGTCCGTCACCTGATATTCGGTGCGGTAGGCGTTGGTCATACAGTGGTCATAGCGGGCAGCCAGCCAATCCAGCTTCAGCTTGCGGTCATTGTCCGTAGGAGCACGCCAGATGTTGAACTCCATTTCCTTGTCCAACAGGACTGCATCCTCGTACTGCATCGCGGCGAACAGACCCGTCAGCTTATTAAAGTTGTAGGTGAAGTTCTTGCCGCGCAGCGTCAAATGGCGGTCCGTCTCCTGAACAGTGATTGTGCTGTTGGAAGGGGCATCACTCCACATAGCCAAGGTTTTCTGGTTGCGGTTGTCTTCGTTTTCCAGCAGGATTTCATCAAACCCCAGAAGATGATCTTCCGAACGCAAGGGCAGGTCTTTTTTGCAATGGTAGAAGATTTTCAGGAAACACTTGCCTTTATCGGGAATATGGACGGCCAACGGCAAGGCGTTTTCGCTGTGCGGCGGCAGGGTGAAACCGTCAGGGTAGGGGATGAAGCCGCTGTCGATGACCTCGCCGTCGCAACTTACCTGATAGGTTAGTGCGGCATACTCGGTCAAATCAACAAAGTCCATGTAGTTATGCAGCGTGAGCATGCCGGATTCCCGGTCGTACTTCACAACACGCGCCGGGCGATAGACGTTCTTGAACTCCAACAGCCCGGTGTGCGGGCGGCGGTCGGGGTAAACCAGACCGTCCATGCAGAAATTGCCGTCATGCGGCCACTCATTGTGGTCGCCGCCGTAATAATAGATGTCGCGGCCGTCGGGCATCTTCCCTTTATAAATACCGTGGTCACACCACTCCCACAGGAAACCGCCGACCAAGCCGTCATGGCTCTGAATGAACTGGAAGTAATCCTCCAAATCGCCGGGGCCGTTGCCCATGCAGTGGCTGTACTCGCACATGATATAGGGTTTGTCCGGCTCGTTGTCCAGATATTCCTGAATGCTTTCGAGAGAAGGGTACATATTGCTGAACATATCAATGTTCGAGAAATCGTATTTACGGTTCTTGCTGCGGTACTGGGCGCTCTCGTAGTGGGTCAGGCGGCGGGGGTCAAAACTCTTTGTCCATGCCAGCGCTTCTTCGAACGTGCAGCCGTAGGCGCTCTCGTTGCCCATCGACCAGATGATGACGCAGGGACGGTTCTTGTCACGCTCCACGCAGCGGCGGGTGCGGTCTACGGTGGCCTCGGTGAACTCCGGGTTGTCTGCGATGGGCTTGTTCCAGTTTTCGACGTGGTTGGGCCAGCTTTCGTTGCCCTCGCAATAGTATTCGGACGCACCGTGGCTCTCGTTGTCGGCTTCATCAATGACAAAGAAGCCGTACTGGTCGCAGAGCTGATAGAAGTAAGGCACATCCGGGTAATGGCTGGTGCGGATGGCATTAAAGTTGTTCTTTTTAATCATGAGCAGGTCTTTTTTCGTCTGCTCAAAGCCAACGGCATATCCCGTGACCGGGTCGGATTCGTGGCGGTTCACGCCGTGGAACTTGATGGACTGGCCGTTGACATAAATCTGGTTGTTGGCAACATGAACCTCACGGATGCCCACACGGTCCGTAATAGTCTCGCAGGGTGTGTCCAACACAAGGGTATATAAGTAGGGCTGCTCTGCGTTCCAGAGTGTCGGGTCAACAACGGTGATTTCTGCATGATAGGGGAATGCCGCATCATCCGGTGCTTCCACGGGCGTTACGCTGCCGACCATCGTGCCGGCTGCATCGTAGAGGGTGATGCGGGTGGCAACGGCGGAATCGTAGTAACGCAGGCGGACAGCAACCCCTGCGGTGCTGCCGTGGATGTCGGTGGTGATGAAATAGTCCTCGATGCACTGTTCCGGTCGGTGCAGCAGGTAGACATCACGGAAAATGCCGTTCATGCGGAACATATCCTGATCTTCCATGTAACTGCCATTGCACCATTTCAGCACGAGGACCGCCAGATGGTTGGCGCCGTCCTGCAAAAATTTCGTTACATCGAACTCGCTTGTGGAATGGGCGACCTGACTGTACCCGACAAACTGACCGTTGAGCCAGACATAGAAGCAGGAGGCAACGCCCTCAAAATTCAGAAATGCGCGCGGGGCAGCGGCATCCTTTTGGTAGGTGAAGTCGTAGAGGTAAGCGCCGCAGGGATTCTCTTTGGGAACATACGGCGGATCAGCGGGAAATGGATAGCGGATGTTGGTGTACTGGTGGTGGTCGTAACCGTGGTTCTGCCACACGCTGGGGACCGGGATGCTGTCAAAAGCGGAGGCATCATAGCCTACCGCGTAGAAAGCATCCTGCAAGTCATAAATACTGGCGTAGTACCGAAATTTCCAGCTTCCGTTCAAAAGCTGGAAGCGATCCGAGGTCTCGCGGTGCTCGACTAAGGCATCGCTGCGCCGGGATGACGGAATGTAATAGGCACGATTCGGCATGGTACCCACATGCAGCGTGTGCGGGTCCTCGTAATAGTGCGGAATAATCATCCATTCTCCTCCTGTGATTTATACAGTTCTGCTTGCGTTTCATCTGAAATTATTATACAATTTCTATATACAACAAAACATAAACGGTATTGCACTAAATATGCACAAAATCAATGGCTTTTTGTAAAGTGAAGGTAAAACGGACGAAGCACCTCGCAATATTCACAAAAACAGGAGGGAATTTTTGTGTACATTAACGCTGGATATCTGAACAATTCCCGTACAGATTTCAAAGACAACTCCACGCCGTTGGTGGTGGGCAGCTGTGGCACCTACCGGCTGAAAACGCGCCCCAAACTACCGACCTGCTGGCAGAAAGGGCGCAGGGATTACCAGATTTTATATGTGGCAAACGGCAAGACGCATTTCTGGTTTGACGGCAAGGAAGAAATCGTCAGCGCGGGCCATATGGTGCTTTACAAGCCGGAAGAAATCCAAAAATATGTATATTATCTGGAAGATAACCCGGAAGTTTTCTGGATTCACTTTACAGGCAGCGATGTAAAGAACATACTGGCGTATCACGGCATCCCGCTGGATGAGCATGTGTTCTACTGCGGTGTGCTGCCGGATTACAAGGCGTTGTTCCGCAAAATCATTCAGGAGTTGCAGTTGTGCCGCTATGGGTACGAGGACTATATTGCATCGCTGTTCAACGATATTCTGCTGTTGGTGGACCGCCAACAGCATGAACAGAAAAAAACCACCGGCAACGTCCAAGAGCAAATTGAACGCGCGGCGGCTTACTTCAACGAGAACTATAACACAAAGATCAGCATAGACGATTATGCGGAATCCCTGCACATCAGCACCAACTGGTTTATACACAATTTCAAACAGTACGCAGGTATGTCCCCGGCCCAGTACATCCTCTCCCTGCGCATGGTCAACGCCCAAAGCCTGTTGGAGCGGACGACCTACAACATCAAGGAAATTTCCGAAATTGTAGGGTATGAGAACCCGCTGTATTTCAGCAGGGTGTTTAAGAAGGAGATAGGGAAGTCACCGGCGCAGTATAGGAAGGAAATGATCCCTACTGAGGCAGTATAAGGCGCGACAGATTATCTGCTAATGAATGAGAATATTATGATGGATAAAATTTCGGATGTGACACGGCAAGACATCATTGACGTTATCCGCAATGGATTTGTAGTGTCTTTTGACGAGCCACAGATAGTATAAGTGGTAACCATATTGTCAGTTACAGAGCTAAAATATCCTATCATGGCCGACTGGACGAGCTTGATGCTTGACAGTCTCCTTCAAGTTCGCTATAATAATAAACGCAAAACTTTAGTGGACTTTTCCGGATTCGGTCATCTTTTTGCCACACAGCTATCTTGTGATAGTTGTGTGGCTTTTTTGTTGCCGGTATCTCGGAAGTATTAGCAGAATGGAGGACTATATCTGTATGGGGGAAAATTTTTTGTCTCTTATCAAGATGTGCCGTAGTGTACGGGCTTATAAATCGGAATCTGTCCCTTCCAAGGCTTTGGACGCTGTACTGGAAGCAGGGACTTATCCGGCCCAGGAAGCCGGTCAGCCCGCAGCACGCAAACAAAACTATATTGTTCGGACAATTTGTGGAGAAGAGGGAAAGCATGCAGACCAATAACAAAATGGCGGTTGCGCCCGTTGGAAAACTCATCTGGCAAATGTCGATACCGCCGCTGATTTCCATGTTTCTGC
>OJAC01000208.1_pt1 | contig 56496 bp, 54 predicted proteins | sample 1588701 | NCBI WGS metagenome assembly OJAC01 (sample SAMN03283256) | human gut metagenome | biome: human-associated habitat; material: feces | host: Homo sapiens | place: USA | collected 2013 | reverse complement strand
TTACACACACTTTTTGTCCACCCTTTATCTTTGTCAAAAAAAGATAAAAGTGCTACAAACCCAGTATTTATCTAAGTTTTCAGCACTTTCTACACACACTTTTTGTCCTATAACTCTAAATAGAAAAACATATCTTCTAGGTAAAAAATAAAAAACATCCCCTCTCCGCAGGCTGGTTTTGCATTCGCAAAAAGGCTCTACGAAGAGGGGATGTTTTTTATAATATACGCAAGAACGGTGTGCATATTTAGGTAGAAATAGTTTTCCTTCAAAGACGCCCTGCATGATAGTGCGACTTTAGGGGGGAGAGGGGTTTTGACAAATAAAAAAAGCGCCGTAACTAGGTTACAACGCTTTTGTGCTTTAATTATAAAGCATTCACTTTAGCCGTTAAGTTAGATTTCTTGCGAGCTGCTGTGTTTTTATGAAGAACGCCTTTGGAGGCTGCTTTATCAATTACGCTAGTAGCTTGAACAAGTGCTTTTTTAGCATCTTCTACTGCGCCTGCTTCTACAGCTTCAACCGTTTTGCGTGTAGCTGTACGAATTTGAGATTTCACAGCGGAGTTTTTCGCACGACGTTCAGCGTCCGTTTTTACGCTTCTAATACTGGATTTGATATTTGGCAATTGAGTCACCTCCTTATGATTACAATAATATACCTGAATAATTATAGCACAGTGCGTATTGTTGTGCAATACCTTATAAAGATTAGTTTTGCCTTATATTTATGATATAATAGTTTCAGATATGTTGAACATTAGTTTAGACTATATATTATACAGCTAAATTTTGAAAACGTATAGAATAGGAAGGTATAACCTTTGAAAAGCTATAGCCAAAGAAGGTATGGCCTTTGAATACGTATGACCTATAAGGTATGTAATATATAACCTATAAAGTCGATATTGATGGTAAAGAGGTGCTTTATGAAAAAATTAATGATTATAGATGGCAGCAGTTTGTTGTACCGTGCTTTTTTTGCGCTACCGCCGCTCAGTAATGCGCTGGGCGTGCCGACCAATGCGGTGTACGGTTTTTTAACCATGCTTGTTAAACTATATAATGATTTACATCCTGATTATGTGGCGGTAGCTTTTGATAAGGGGAAAGAAACATTCCGTACGGAGCTTTATGCGGACTACAAAGGCAATCGCCCAAATGCACCGGATGATTTGCGTCCTCAGTTTGGCCTTATTCGTGAAGTGTTAGAGGCACTCGGAATTACGGTTATCGAAGAAGAAGGCTATGAAGGGGACGATATTATCGGCTCTTTAAGCAAAAAACTGGGAAATAAAGATACGGCCGTGTATATCATCACCGGTGACCGCGACAGCTTGCAGCTCGTTGATGAACACAGCACGGTTTATTTAACTAAAAAGGGTATCAGCGATATGCTCGAAGTTCGTCCCGATAATATGGCGGACGAATACGGCTATGGCCCTGACATGGTTATTGATATGAAGGCCCTCATGGGGGACAGCTCCGATAATATTCCGGGTGTGCCCGGCGTCGGTGAAAAAACGGCTCTTAAATTGCTTAATGAATACGGTACTTTAGAAGGCGTTTACGATAATATTGATTCCATAAAAGGTAAGTTAAAAGAAAAATTGGCCGACAATAAAGAGTTGGCTTTCTTGTCGCGCACCTTAGCGACTATTAAAACCGATATGGACTTAGATTATAAAGCTTCCGATTTTGTAACGTCAGCTCATGAAACGGAAATCGTGCCGCTCTTTGATCGTTTAGGTTTTCACAGCGTAACGCCGCGTCTCATCAAGGCTATGGGGATTACGGCGCCGACACCGGTTGATAGCGACTCCTTATTTGCGGATTTTGCCGAATCACCAACGGCTTCCAAATTGGAAATCGCAGGTATTGAAGCGATTACACCTGACTTTTACAAAAATAAAGATTTAGGTATTGTCGTTAAAGCCGGTGGTGCCCATCCATTCCGTACAATTGACGAAATTTTTGTGGCCAATGGTGAAACGGTAGCTCGTTTAGACGGCGGTCATGCTAAGTTCGCCGAATTGTTGCCGACTATGCTAAAGGATGCGGCTACGATTACGACGGAGGACAGTAAGTTACTCCTCGAAGTGACGGGGGACGCAAGACCGGGTACCATGCCTTTATTTACAGCCGACGGTGAACCGCGAATTTGGGATTTAACTTTGATGGCTTATTTGGCGGATCCGACGCGTACCAATTATGGTATTTCTTACTTGACCGAACGATTCAGTGCACCGACCGTGCCGGCTACGGGTGATGCCAATGAATCTGCCGCCACGGCAAAGGCTTTACTCACTATGCAATCAGTAGCGCAGGAAGTGCTCAAGGATAACGGTCTCTGGGATTTATATAAAACCATTGAATTACCGCTCGTACATACCTTGCTCGTTATGGAAAAGAATGGTATTTACATTGATAAAGCAGCTTTAGAAGAAACTCAAACTCGCTTCGAAGCGGAAGCTAACGAATTACGCGATGCCATTTATAAAGAGGCCGGGGAAGAGTTTAACATTAATTCGCCGAAACAGTTGGGTGTTATTCTCTTTGAAAAATTAAATTTACCTGTTTTGAAAAAGACGAAAACGGGTTACTCCACCAATGCGGAAGTACTCGATATGCTTCGCAACGACCATCCGATTATTGAGCTCATTTTGAAATATCGTACGGTAGTTAAATTGATTTCTACTTATTTGGAAGGTTTGAAACCGTTAATCGATAAAAAAACGGAACGCATTCACAGCACGTTTAATCAGATGGTAACGGCTACGGGGCGCCTCAGCAGTTCCGATCCGAATTTGCAGAATATTCCGGTCCGTACGGAAAAAGGACGTGAGATTAGAGCATTGTTCTTGCCGGGTAAAGGCTACGATACTTTGGTGAGTGCGGACTATTCGCAGATTGAACTTCGTATTTTGGCGCATTTGTCGGAGGATCCGGCTCTCATTAAAGCCTTTATGGATGGCGAAGATATTCACCGTTTTACGGCCGCTGAAGTGCTCGGTAAAGCGATTGAAGACGTTACGCCGACTGAACGTTCCCATGCGAAAGCGGTTAACTTCGGCATTATTTACGGTATCAGTGATTTTGGTTTGTCCCGTGATTTAGGTATTACCCGCGGTGAAGCGAAAGATTATATTGAACTATATTTCCATCGTTATCCTAAAGTTAAAGAATATATGGATAATATGGTGGCGGAAGCACATGAAACCGGCATGGTGCGCACTATGTTCGGCCGTGTCCGTTCTTTACCGGATATTAACAGCCGTAACTTTAATCGCCGCTCCTTTGCGGAACGTACGGCGATGAACACGCCGATTCAGGGCAGTGCGGCTGATATTATTAAATTGGCCATGAATCAGGTGGAACAGCGCCTAGAAGCTGATGGCTTTAAATCTCGTCTTTTGTTACAGGTGCATGACGAACTTGTATTGGAAGTCGTTAAAGAAGAAGAAAAGGCCGTCATGAAGTTATTGGCAGACATCATGGACAGTGTAGTGGAATTAAAAGTACCGCTCATTGTAGACGTACACAGTGCTACGAACTGGGCGGATGTGAAATAATAGAAAATTTTTAACAAAATCAGAGCCAAATTAAAAGCTCAAACGTTTATATAGGTGTATAGGCCTATACAATAATCACTCTATAATTGGTTAAGAGGTGAAACGAATGCCGGAATTACCGGAAGTGGAACTGATAAAAGAATATATCCATGAACACGCAGCCGGTAAAACGGTAGCTTATGTGGAATCTTTACTGCCGCGCATGTGGCGTAATTGTCCGGCTGATGTGGCGGAAACGCTAATTACCGGGCAGACCATCGAAGCCGTAAAACGAAGAGGGAAGTATTTAATCATTACTTGGCAGAATTCTGATTTACAGTTAATTATTCATTTGAAATTGACGGGTCGGTTAATCTATCGGCCAAGTGCTGAGGTAGAGCGTTTTGACCGCATTCTGTTTCACTTTACCGACGGGACAATGCTGGCGTACGGCGATGTGCGTACGCTAGGGGCGCTCTATGTGTTTGAGTCGGAGAAAGAGATTGATTTAAAAGCGTATCTGAATATGGGCGTTGAACCATTGAGTCGAGCTTTCACAAGTGGTAAACTATATGAGTTGACACGGCGTAGTTCTATGCCGATAAAGCCGTTCTTACTGGGACAGCAATTTGTAGCCGGCATCGGTAATATTTATGCCGATGAAGCTTTGTTTTTGGCCCATGTTATGCCGACCAGACCGGCCGATTCATTGAGTGAAGCGGAGACGAAGGCTTTACACCGAGCTCTGCGGAAAGTGTTACGTGATAGTTTGGCTAATGGCGGTACCAGTTTTCGCGATTATAAAAACGGTGCCGGCGGCAAAGGGCAAAATCAGGAACATTTATTGGTGTATGGTCGTGGCGGTAAACCTTGTGTTCGCTGTAAACGGACGCTCCAGGATATGACCTTGCGAGGACGTCATACCGTATTTTGCGGACATTGCCAACATTAAGATTATTTTTATTACATTATCGGGAGTTACGATGTATAAGATTGGTTTAACCGGCGGTATTGCGTCCGGAAAAAGTACCGTATCCAACTGGCTTCGAGATAAAGGAGCACCTATTATTGATGCGGATATAGTAGCGCGTGAAGTTGTTGAGCCGGGCACGCCGGGCCTAAAGGCTTTGGTGGCAGAATTCAGTGATGAAATTCTTACGCCGGAAGGCACGCTTGATCGTCCGAAGTTGGGCAGTATTATTTTTAACGATGAAGCCAAACGGAAGCGTACCAACGAAATTTTACACAGCTTCATTAAACAACGCATTGACGAATTAGCTGAAAATTTTGCCAAAGAAGGCTTCAAGGCGGTTATCTATGATATTCCCTTACTCATTGAAACCAATTGGTATAAGGAAATGGATGAAGTGTGGCTCGTAGCTATCAACGAAGATGTTCAGACGGCTCGTTTGCAGGAACGTAACGGGTATACCTTAGAAGAAGCAAAAGCTCGTATTGCCAGTCAAATGCCGTTAGCGGAGAAGAAAAACTATAGTCATGTTGTGATTGATAATAATGGCACTTTGGCGGATTTAGCGGCGCAGTTAGAACAATTATGGCAAGCAAAAGGACATGTTTTTACTGAGGAGGATGCATGAAAGGCTCTACATTCTTAGCATGGTGCCTCGTAATTTTAGGCTGGTACTATTTCGCTGTGGGCGAACCGTATCTGGCGCGCACCTATGCGTATCCTTTAGAACATAGTGCCACTGTACATGCAGCGGCCAGGGCCAATAAGATTCCCTATTCGTTAGTCGCGGGGGTAATTCTGGCGGAGAGTAAGTTCAATGAACATGCCGAATCGGCACCGGGTGCTTTGGGGCTTATGCAACTCATGCCGGACACGGCACACTGGATTGCGGAACAAATGAATGAACCAAAGTTGACCGATAATGATATTAAAGAACCGGATACTAATATTAAGCTGGGGACATGGTATTTAGCGTATTTGCTGAATGAATTTAAAGGCAATAAAATTTTGGCCTTGGCTGCGTATAATGCCGGTCGTGGTCACGTGGAAGAATGGATGAGCCAATACGATTGGGGCGATGACTTCGACGATATTGAGCAAATCCCGTTTGCGGAGACTCGTGAGTATGTAACGGCTGTTTTAAAAAATCAGGAAAAATATGAGTCTCTATACGCTATGGATGACAATCAATAGTATTAAATCAAGAGGAAGGATTATTTCAGATGGCAGATGTAATTGCAGAATGTAAGGAACGCACCTATGATTTTTCATGGTTGCCGAATACTTTGGGCGATTTTAAACTGGTAATCGATACGACGGCAGAAGACTTGTATTATCGCTTTTTTCATTATGAAAATGAACTGGGATGGCGTTGGGAAGCTTTGTATGATAAGGAAGTTGACGATTATACAGTTCATGTAGTGATGCCGCTTTTCTCTTTTACGGATATTAACTTTATTCGTGGTTCTTGGGAGGAGTTTGAGGCAGTGCTGAAAGAGCGCGCTGAGCAAGGTCTCACCGAGCGATTAATCGAGCCTCAAAAAATGTTTACGTATGCATATAAACACAAAGGCCTTGCTGACTGGGCCTATGAAGAGTTTTTACCTCAACAGGTAGGTCCTTTTGTGCGGGATATTGCCCCAAGTAATGGGGTGTGCATGATTAACGGCTCGTACATTATCGGCGAATATCGCATAATGGATGATACGTCGGGGCTGTTACTTTTCTACAATGTACTGCGTGATGAGTTTTTTGCAGAGCTTCGGCGACACAATTATCCGGAGATTAACCATGACCTCGACGCAAAGACATTGCCGGAATTGGAAGCAAAACTGGAAAGTGAGCTTGTAAGAGTGCTTACGGACTTGCAAAATCGGTTATAGTATTTGTGTTTTGGCAGTGTTCATGATATAATATACGTGATTCGAAATAAGCTTTTTTAAAAGAGTGGGCCTTGGCTCACTCTTTACTTTATAGTAAAACACTATGCAGGCGTACAGACAGGCAAGTGCTTGGCAAATACGATGTGAGTAATATTACAGGTGTTACATCAAAATGAAGGAGGCGATGACCATGAAAAGAGAAGCCGTGGAAGAATTTGTATCCTCGATAGTGGAAGGGATTATTGAGGGCACAGAGATGGAACTGGTGGATGTGGAATATGTGCGCGAACGGGATTGGTATTTGCGTGTATATTTAGATAAGCCGGGCGGAGTCGATCTTGATGATTGTCAGATTGTCAGCGAGAAGCTGAGTGAAGTGTTGGATGCTAAAGATCCGATTAAAGAAAATTATTTATTGGAAGTATCTTCACCGGGACTGGATCGTGTTTTGAAAAAAGACAAAGACTTTGTTCGTTATCAAGGCGCCGACGTTGATGTACAGTTGTTTAAGCCGGTAGATGGGAAGAAGCAATTTACCGGAGCGCTGGGCGAGTTTACCGATGAGACTATTACGATTCAAGTCGGGGAAAACCCAATCGTGTTAGAACGAAGTGCTATTGCACAGATTCGTTTGCATTTTGAATTTTAAAGATAAAAAACTAAAACAGAAAATATTGGAGGAATAATAAGTGAGTCAAGAATTAGTACAGGCAGTTATGGTGTTAACAAAGCAGAAGGGTGTATCGCCGGAAGTGGTGTTTGAGTCCTTGGAGGCATCATTGCTGCAGGCTTACCGTAAGGAGCCGGGTTCCAATCAGGACGCCTATGTAGAATTAAACCGTGAGAGCGGTGAATATAAGGTTTTTGCCAAGAAAACCGTAGTTGCTGAAGTTGAGGACGCAGAGAAAGAAATTTCTCTCGCCGAAGCTCAACAACGGGATATGCGTTTTGAAGTGGGCGACATTGTAGAAGTTGATGTAACACCTAAGAACTTCGGACGTAGCGCTGCTCATACGGCTAAGCAAATGTTGATTCAACGTCTTAAAGAAGCGGAACGCAGCATTGTGTACGAAGAATATTTCAGCCGTGAAGGTGATATCATCACCGGTCTTGTACAGCGTGTAGAAGGTCGCAATGTATTCGTTGACCTTGGCAAAACAGAAGCCATTTTACCACCGGCTGAACAGATTCCGACGGAAACATACAAAGCAGGCGATCGCATTAAATGCTACATCGTAGAAGTTAAAAAGACCACCAAAGGTCCTCAGATTATGATCAGCCGTACTCATCCGGGCCTGTTAAAACGCCTTTTCGAATTAGAAGTGCCTGAAATTTATGAAGGTGTTATCGAATTGAAATCCGTTGCTCGCGAACCGGGCATGCGCTCTAAAATTGCCGTAGTATCTCGTGATGAAACGATTGATGCGGTTGGCGCTTGCGTAGGTCCTAAAGGTCAGCGCGTTCAGAACATCGTGGATGAATTAAACGATGAAAAAATTGATATCGTAAAATGGGATGAAGATCCGGCTGTTTATATTGCCAACTCTTTGAGCCCTGCTAAAGTAATTTCCGTAGATGTAAACGAAGAAGAAAAAACATCTCGCGTTATTGTACCGGATTACCAATTGTCTTTGGCTATCGGTAAAGCAGGTCAGAATGCTCGTTTGGCTGCTAAATTGACAAACTGGAAAATCGATATTAAGAGCGAAACACAAGCAGATGAAGTAGAACCGGAAACGGCTGCTAATGAATTGCTTGAAGGTGACGGTGAAGCGTAATGAAGAAAAAAACACCTCCTATGCGTATCTGTGTAGGTTGTGGCGAGTTGCGTAATAAGAAAGAGATGCTGCGCATCGTAGCCTCACCGGAAGGTACGATTGCTATAGATAGAACCGGCAAAGCGGCCGGTCGCGGTGCTTATATCGAACCGAAAGCGGAATGCTTTGAGACTGCTTATAAAGCGAAGCGCTTGGAACGCTCCTTAAAACGAGCCGTATCAGCTGATATTTATGAAAATCTGAAAGCTGAATTAGGGCTTAACGAGGCTGAATAAGCAAATGAACGAAACGAAATTTAAGAATTTATTAGGCATGGCACAGCGAGCAGGTAAATTGTTATCCGGCGATTTTGTAGCGGAGAAAGCAATTAAGCGGGGAAATGTTCCCTTAGCCTTGCTGGCAACTGATTGTGCTAAGAATAATGCGGAGAAATATATATGGTTAGCTCAGCAATATGATGTTCCGCTTAGAAATGTTTTGACAAAAGCGGAACTGGGTCATGCCATCGGCAAAGAACAAAGAGCTATTGTACTTGTAAATGATGTGGGATTTGCGAAGGCAATGCTCAAAGAAATAGATAATTGATTTGAGGGGGCATGCAGATGTCAAAAAAAAGAATACGTGATTTAAGTAAAGAACTAAATGTAGAAAATAAACAGATTATAGACTTTTTAAGCCGTAACGGTTATGAGTCTAAGACGCCGGCCAGCGGTTTGGATGATGCAGGTATTGAACTTGTTACCAAACATTTTAAAAACCGCAGTGCTCAGGCACCAAAAGAAGCGCCTGTAAAGGCGGCTGAAATAAGTGCTAAACCGGCAGCTAAAGAAAGTCATAAAAAAGCGGAACCTAAAAAAGCAGACGCTCATAAATCCGAAGCCCTTAAAGGTGAGGCAAAGCAATCTGACGGTCAGAAACCGGCTCATAAACAAGAAGCCCGTCGTGCCGAACAAGGTCAGAAGCCTAACACGAATAAAGGAAATAACGGTAACCGTAATAATGATGGCAATCGTAATAATGAGGGCCGTCAGGATTCTCGCAACCAGCAGAACCAAAAACATGGTAATCGTCAAGAACAGCGTCAGGATAACCGCAACCAGGATAATCGCCGTCAAGACAACAAAGGTCAAGACCGTAATGACCGCAATAATCGTCACGGCGATAAGAAAAACGAGGGCGGCAATCGTAACGAACATCAAGACCGCAATCGCAATGATCATAATGATCGTAAAAACAATCGCGACAATCGCAACAGCAATAAAGAAGGTCGCAACAATCGTGACGGTGGTCGCGATAATAACAATGACCGTCGCAATAAAAAGGACAAGAAAAACCGTGGCGGCAACCGTCCACAGTCCTTATTGTCCACTTCTTTGGCGAAGAGCAAAAATCGCGTAAAACAGCGTAATGAACAGAATCGCCAGCACAAAGAAGAAGAAAAACGTAAAGCAGAAGCTATGATTGCTACTCACATTGAAATCGGCCAGACTTTAACGGTTAAAGAATTAGCGGAAGCTATGGGCCGTGAAGTGAGTGAAATCATCAAAAAATTAATGTTATTAGGCGTTATGGCGACCATCAACCAGGAAATCGACTTTGATACGGCGTCCATCGTAGCGGAAGAATTCGGTGTAACCGTTTCTGAAGCGGCACCGGAAGAAGATCCTACTGAAATCGTAGAAGTGGAAGATTCGCCGGAAAGCTTACAGCCACGTCCGCCGGTTGTTACTATTATGGGTCACGTTGACCATGGTAAAACTTCCTTATTGGACGTAATTCGTCAAACTAACGTAACCGCATCCGAAGCAGGCGGCATTACGCAGCATATCGGTGCTTATATGGTTCGTTATAAAGGCAACAAGATTACATTCTTGGATACGCCGGGCCACGAAGCGTTTACCGCTATGCGTTTGCGCGGTGCTCAGTCTACGGATATTGCCGTATTGGTAGTTGCTGCCGATGACGGTGTTATGCCGCAGACAATCGAAGCGATTAACCACGCAAAATCCGCTAATGTGCCTATTATCGTAGCCATCAATAAGATGGATAAACCGGGTGCCAACCCTGACCATGTTAAACAGCAGTTGGCTGAACACGGTTTATTGCCTGAAGAATGGGGCGGCGATGTAATCATGGTGCCTGTATCCGCTAAACAGCGTCAGGGTATTGATGACTTGCTCGAAAATATCTTGCTCGTAGCGGAAGTTATGGAATTAAAAGCTAACCCTAACCGTAATGCGCAAGGCGTTGTTATCGAAGCTAAACTCGATAAAGGCCGTGGTCCTGTATGTACTGTATTGGTACAAAAAGGTAGCCTCCGCGTTGGTGACAACATCATTGCCGGTGTAGCATACGGTAAAGTTCGTGCTATGACGAACGAACGCGGTGAAAAAGTAAAAGTAGCTCGTCCATCCATGCCGGTGGAAGTGCTCGGTTTGTCCGACGTTCCGCAGGCCGGTGAAATCATGAATGCCGTTGATGACAACGAAGCTCGTGTAATTGCCGAAAAACGTGTGGAAAAACAGCGTTTAGCTGAAATGGGTACGAGTCATAAAGTTACCTTGGACGATATCTTTAATCAGATTCAACAGGGTGAATTAAAAGACTTAAATATTATTATTAAAGCAGACGTTCAAGGCTCCGTAGAAGCATTGCGTCAGTCTTTAGAAGCAATTAAGAATCCGGAAGTTCGTATCGTTATCGTTCATGCGGCGGTAGGTGCTATCAACGAATCCGACGTTATGCTCGCATCCGCATCGAATGCGATTATTATCGGTTTTAACGTTCGTCCTGATGCAGTCGTTCGTAAGGCGGCTGAAAAAGAAAGCGTTGACCTTCGTACGTATCGCGTTATTTACGATGCCATCAACGACGTGGAAAGCGCTATGCGCGGTATGTTAACACCTGAATTCAAGGAAGTTATCTTGGGCCGTGCGGAAGTGCGCCAGGTTATTTCCACACCAAAAGCGATTGTAGCCGGTTCGTATGTGACTGAAGGTGTGATTACGAACAAATCGGAAATCCGCTTGATTCGTGACGGTGTAGTTGTTCATGAAGGTCATGTAGATTCCTTACGTCGCTTCAAAGATGAAGTTAAAGAAGTAAAGAGTAGTTTTGAATGTGGTATTTCCATCGAACGTTACCGTGATATTAAAGAAGGCGATATCATTGAAGCCTTTACGATGGAAGAAATTAAACCACAGATTTAGGAGGCGTCTATGAGTGACGTTCGCGTACGTAAGTTACAGGAATTTATTAAACAAGAGGTAAGCGGCATGTTGATGCGTGGTCTTAAAGATCCGCGCATCGGCTTCGTTACCGTTACCGAAGTAGAAGTGACGGGCGATTTACGTCAGGCTACTATTTATGTGAGTCTGTTCGGTAAAGACGAAGAGAAAAAAGCGTCCTTGCAGGCTTTGCGTCATGCAGCCGGCCATATTCGCAGCGAACTGGGCAAAGTATTGCATTTGCGCTATACACCGGAAATTTTCTTCGACGCCGATACTTCATTAGATTACAGTATGCACATTGAGTCTTTACTCAATGACATCAAAAAGGATGAGGCCAAACATGGCGATGATAAATAAGAAGGCTTTAAAAACTGCTTTAGATAAAGCCCAAAATATTATTTTGACAGTTCATGTTCATCCGGACGGCGATGCTTTGGGGTCACTCTTAGCTTTTTATGAAGCTTTGACGGCACAAGGTAAGACCGTCACTATGGTTGTGGATGACATCATTCCAGAAAAGTACAACTTTTTGGCTCCTGTGGATAAAATTCATTCCATCGAAACTATGACCGATTGGACAACGGACATGTTGCTCGTATTGGATGCCAGCACGTTCGAACGCATCGGTCGGGTCGGCGAATTATGTAAAGCCCCGATTTATAATATCGATCATCATATTTCTAACAGTCATTTTGCGGCCGGTTTATATTTGTTGCCCGAATTTGCGGCAACAGGTGAGATTTTAACTGACTTGTGTGAAAGCTGGAACTGGCCGATTACGGAAACGATGGCCAATGCATTATATATGGCCATTGCTACGGACTGCGGTTTCTTCCGCTTCAGCAATACAACTGAGAACACCTTAAATATGGCGGCACTTTGTGTTAAGAACGGTGCCAAGCCGAATGTTATTTCCGAACATGTGGAAGTGACTACGGTTGCTCGTATTGAAGTGATGAAAGAGGCTTTACAGACTATTCGTTTTTATAAAGACGGTAAAGTCGCCGTGTTGGCTCTCGACGAAGCCTTAATGGCTAAAGTAGGCGATGATACGGACGGCTATGTCGATTTGATTCGCAATGTAGATACGGTAGATATTGCTATTTTGCTAAAAGCAGTGGATACTAATGTAACTCGTGTCAGCTTGCGTGCCAAGGTCACCGATGTGAATGCCATTGCCAATCATTTCGGCGGCGGCGGTCATGTGAAAGCAGCCGGTTGTACGATTCAGGCCAATATTGACGGTGCCATCGAGCAACTCTTAACGGTGATTGGCTAATGGACGGTGTATTTCCTTTCTTAAAACCGCCGGGCATAACGAGTCATGATGCCGTAGGGGTTTGTCGGCGTTTGTTAAAAGAGCGTCGCATCGGCCATAGCGGTACTTTGGACCCCTTGGCATATGGTGTTTTGCCGATTTTTGTAGGTAAGGCAACACGTATCATTGAGTTTACGGAATCCATGACAAAAACCTATGTGGCAGAAGGTCGCTTTGGCTACGGTACGGATACGGAAGATATTACGGGCAATCCGTTACAAGCGGAAATAACGCCTACCACTATTCCTACATGGGAAGAGCTGGGAGCTATAGTAGCTTCGTTTACCGGTAAGCAGGACCAAACCCCGTCAATTTACTCCGCCATTAAGATTAACGGCCGCCGAGCCTATGAATTGGCTCGTGAAGGTGTGGAGTTTACTTTGCCGGCTCGAACGATTGAAATTACGGAATGTACTCTTTTGGCCTATGCCTATCCGTATTTTACCATTCGCGTTACTTGTTCCGCTGGTACTTATATTCGTGCTTTGCTGCGCGATATAGAGGCTAGAGTCGGTATTCCGGCTACCATGACACAACTGGCTCGCACTGCGGTTGGTGAATATACCATCGACAAGGCGGTTACGGCGGAAGAATTGGCTGAAAAAGGTGAAGCCCTTGTAGGTGCTACCGATTCGGCATTGATGCATTTACAACCCGTAAATGTTTCAGAAAATGGCTTTATAGCCTTGAAACAAGGTAAGCAATGGCCGTATACTAAAATAGACGGTTTTCATGGTGAAGTTGACCGGTTATATCGTGCTTATAATGATGCCGGTTTTTTCGGTATTGTAAGCGGTACTGACACAGGCTTAAAAGTAGTTAAAAATATTTTTTAATAGGATTAATGTATGAAGATCTTAACATCCTTTGCAGAGTTACAACAATTACAATCTAATATTGTGTATGCCTTGGGGACTTTTGACGGACTTCACAAAGGTCATCAGACGGTTATACAAAGGGCGGTAGCGGAGGCAAAGGAGCAGGCGGCCTATACCGTTGTGGTTACGTTTGATCAACATCCTTTGCATATCCTGAGACCGGAACGTTGTCCCAGTGCTTTATTGCAAAAAGAATTAAAAGCGAAGCTATTAATCGACTTAGGTGTTGATTATGTGTTACGCCTGCCTATGAGCAAGGAATTGCTGGCTATGACGGCGGATGATTTTGTGGCGGCCTTAACTGTTCATAATGAAGTTAAAGCCTTTGTCGTAGGGCAGAATTTTACCTTTGGGGCCGGCGGCTTAGGCACTCCGGATGTGATTAAAGCCTTAGTTGAGCCTAAAGGGATTCAAGTATATGCTTTAACTTTGGCTAAATGTAATGAAGTGCAGGAACATGTATCCAGTACATTAATTCGTGAAGCTGTCAAAGTGGGCCATTTTGAATTGGTTAATACTTTATTAGGTCGTCCTTTCATGTTCAAAGGTACTGTCATTGAAGGGGACCGTCGTGGTCGTATTCTCGGCTTTCCGACACTAAATTTTTTATATCCAAAGGAATTGACTTTGCCACCTGACGGCGTTTATGTAAATCGCGTATTTATTGACGGTAAGTGGTACGAAGGGGTTGGCAATTTGGGTGATAATCCTACCTTTGAAAACCAATACCATCGTTTTGAAGTCCATCTGTTTAATTTTGATAAAATGGTTTATGGCTATGAAGCGACCGTTGAATTTTGGAAGTTATTACGTCCGGAGAAACGTTTTGATTCACTTGATGAATTGATAAAGCAGATGAAAATTGATGAACAAGCGGCCAAAGATTTTTTCAAACAAAAATAAAATAAAATTTCTTAAGAACACCATTGAAGCTTAGAACTTTGATGGTGTTTTTTTTGTATATACTTATTAAAATTCAGGTAAGTTTTTCTTAAAATAGCTAATTTATTAAAATTTTTAATACAATTTATCACAAAATATCCGCATAGGATAAACTCATGTATTCTTTTGGTTGACATTTTGCGATGATAAGAGTAAGATAAAAAGCACAATATTTTAAGGAGGTTATATTATGGCTATACGTTTTTCAGACCCGGTTAATGCAATCAAACACTCAGATACAGGAGATATTTTAAAACTCATTGCGCAGCCCGATATGATTTCCTTCGCCGGCGGTTTACCGGCCGAGGAATCATTCCCGGCCGAAGAAATTAAGAAAGCTACGGAGCTCGTTCTGAACGGTGATGCCGGTAAAGCATTGCAATATGGACCATCATTGGGGTATGAACCGCTTCGTGAAAGCATTGCGAAGCGCATGAATCGAATTGTAAAAACACAGTATACGAAAGACAATATTTTAATCACTTGCGGCTCCCAGCAGGGCCTTGATATGTTATGTCGTTTATTCTGTAATAAAGGGGATACGGTTCTTGTAGAAAAACCGTCTTATTTGGGTGCCATTACGGCTTTTAATTTGACTCAGGTTAATTTTGTTGAAATCCCCGGTGACGGTAAAGGGATGATTATTTCCGAACTTCGCAAAGCTTTGGAAACGCATGATGTGCGCTTAATCTACATCGTTACGGACTTCCAAAACCCAACCGGTATTACTTGGACCCGTGAACGCCGTGCAGAATTCATGGAAGTGGTGGATGAATTTGAAGTACCGGTTATTGAAGATAATCCGTACGGTGAACTTCGTTATGAAGGGGAATACTTACCGTCTTTAACTACCTTTGATACGAAGAATCTGGTTTGCTCTTTAGGGACCTTCTCTAAAACCTTTGCGCCGGGCTTCCGTCTCGGTTGGATTGCGGCCAATCCATTGTTTATCGAAAAACTGGATCTGTTAAAACAGAATATGGACTTATCCACAGCACCGTTTTCACAGCGTGTTTGCGAAACTTGGCTTCAAAACTTCGATTTTGATGCGCATGTACAATCTATCATTAAATTGTACAAAAGTCGCCGTGATGCTATGCTTAAAGCTATTGATGAGTTCTTCCCTAAGGAAGTTACCCATACTTATCCTGAAGGAGGGCTTTTCATCTGGTGTACCTTACCGGAACAGCTTAAATCTCGTGATATTTTAAAACAATGTATCGAACGTAAAGTTGCCTTCGTACCGGGCGAAGCATTTTTCACATCGGAAGGTAATACCAATTTCTTCCGACTCAATTATTCTTGCAACGACGAAGCTACTATTCGTGACGGAATCCAACGCATTGCAGATGTGTTAAAAGAAAATTTAAAATAACGATGTATTGCATATAAAGTTGTATTGTATATAAAGTCGTATTGTATATAATAGCTGAATATGTAAATGATGACCTGAGTATCTTCGGTGGCTGTAAAAAGCAGTGATGATATTCAGGTCATTTTGCTATCAAGTATTCTTTAAAAAATATAGTTTGTGATTATCAAGTGGGAAGAAATTTCCGAGTTGATTAAAATTTGAAGCGTTTATTTTTGCCGCAATGGGAAATTCATGGTAGAGGCTATAAGAATGCAGGGGAATATGGTAAAATATAAGAGCATGAGAAGATACAAATGTTCTTCTCCAAATATAACCCAATACTTATTGGAAGCTATAGGCAATACTTATTGGACACAGCTATATGAGAAACGAGGTTATTATGAATTTACAAGAAGCACGTCAGAAAATTGATGAATTAGATAAAGTTCTCATTACGACATTTGAACAACGTTTGAAAGTGATTTTGGAAATCGCCAAAATTAAAGAACAGGAAAATATTGGAATTTACGAACCGGAACGGGAGCAAGAAGTATTGGCTAAATCTCTTAGCTATGTACAGGCCGGTGATTTGAAAGGCTATGTAAATAACTTTGTAAATTCTATTTTAGATATTAGCAAGACTTGTCAGAAACAACACATGCAGCAGCATATCTTTTTGATTGGCATGCCCGGTGCCGGCAAAACTACGGTTGGTAAGGCTTTGGCACAACATCAGGGGATGGAATTCTACGATTTAGATGCGGTGATTCAAGAGAAAACCGGTAAATCCATTCAGAATATTATTATTTATGATGGCGAAGAAGCATTCCGTAAAGATGAATTTGAAGCTATTACAGACATTGTAAATCACAAAATGCCGGCTGTTATTGCGACCGGCGGTGGCACTGTATTATCAGAAGATACGGTAAAACTCATGCGCGAATCCGGTTTTGTGGTGTTTATTCATCGCGATGTAACCCAGATTCTCGATGATTTGGATATGGAAATTCGCCCATTATTGAAGGAAAGTATTGAATATATTTTCCGCCTTTACGAAGAGCGCTATCCACTATATGAAAAAGTCAGCCATGTAAAAGTGCAGAATGCCAGCACTATTGCGGACGCAGTGGATCAAATCGTAGAAGCTTTGCCTAAAGTGGTTCGCTAATGGAAACGCTCCGAGGTATTGTGCAACGGCTCATTTATCAGAATGAAACTAATACCTACTGTGTGTTTCTATTGGAAGATTATAATGAAGAACGAACTGTTTGCACAGCTAATTTAGAAGCCCCTAAAGAAGGGGACGATTTGGAACTATCCGGTCGCTATATTACGCATAAAAAATATGGCCGCCAATTTGAGGCGGCCACCTTGGAACGGTTAAAACCGGATACTTTATACGGCGCTAAGCAATACCTGATCAATTTAGGTGTTAAAGGGTTGGGCGAGAAGTCGGTGGATAAAATTATTGCCTATTTTGAGGAAGCCCTTCTTGATATCTTACGCGCCGAAGATCCGGAAGCTTTATTGGAAGTTCCCGGTTTACGTAAAAGTGTAAAAGAAGAATTGTATAATGCATTACGCGGCGAAGGTTTGCTTCAGGAAATCAATCGGTTTCTGGAAAAAGCAGGCCTTAGTTCGCGTTGGAGCCGCACTTTATATACGACTTACGGTGGTGCGGCCATCGATGTATTGCGAGATAATCCGTTCCGCTTAATGGAAGTAGATGGCTCAATCCCATTTTCTATGTGTGATACTTTGCGCAATTCTTTAGGAATCGAACCGAATGATGAGCGGCGTATTGAGGCGGCTATTCTATACACCTTAAAGAATATCGGCGATAACGGTCACAGCTGTATGCCCGCCGATGAGTTAATCGGTATGGTCTTTGATATGCTCGGCGGTTTTGCCGATGAAGTAGCAGCACGCTTGGAAGAACTTTTGGACATTGGTCAGATTGTAGCCACTGATTATGATGGTTTACTCTATATTTATTCGCCGAATATTTATAATGCCGAATCGGACGCCGCTTATTTGACGCAAAATCTCATGGCCGATTCCGATGTGATTACCCTCGATTTAGAATCTTTTATTGCCGGCTTTGAAGTAAAAAAAGGATTGCAGCTGGGGGATGCTCAAAAAGAGGCCATAGCCCTTGCTTTACAAAATAAAATTTCCCTAATTACCGGCGGTCCGGGGACCGGCAAAACAACGATTATTCAAGCTTTGGTGGAAGCGTTCCAACAGACGCCGCAGAATCGTATTCTTCTATGTGCACCGACGGGACGCGCAGCCAAGCGCCTTACCGAAGCAACCGGTTATGAAGCCACCACGATTCATCGTATGTTGATGCCGATACAGGGCAGTGATTCTTATGAATTTACTAAAAACGAAGATGATTTATTAGAAGCGGATGTCATTATCGTGGATGAAGCGTCCATGTTAAATGTTCAGTTATATTATTCACTGTTAGCGGCTATTCCCGAAAATGCCTATGTGGTCATCGTCGGTGACGTGGATCAGTTACCGCCAATCGGAGCCGGATTTATTCTGCGTGACTTATTGGATAGTCAAATTATACCGTCCGTTCGTTTGAATACGATTTTCCGCCAAAAAGAGGGAAACCGTATCGTAACGAATGCCCATGAAATCAATAAAGGGGATATGCCGGAATTGACTTCAGAAGGTGAATTTAGATTTGTTGAAGTCCACAGTGTGACCGACATGATGCATCGTGTGGTAGCTTTGTATCGTGAAGCATTAGCTGAGTGTGATGATGAGCTGGATGTGCAGATTATCTCACCAATGCGCCGCGGGGGAGCCGGTAGTGTAGCTATTTCTAAAACGGTTCAGGCAGCGGTTAATCCACAGGTGGCTACGCGCAGTGCCGTTAAAATTAACGGCCAGACCTATCGTGTCGGTGACAAAGTTATTCAGGTCCTGAATAATTACGAATTGGAAGTATTTAATGGCGAAATCGGTGTCATTTTTTCAATTTCAAAAACAGAAGTGTGCATACGCTTTATGGATAAAGAAGTGCATGTGCCGATGGAGGATATGAGTTCCTTCATGCTTGCTTATGCCATTACGGTTCATAAGAGCCAAGGCAGTGAGTACGGCACGGTCATTATTCCGTTTATTCCGACCTATCATCAGATGCTGCAACGCAATCTTCTGTATACGGCCGTGACACGAGCCCGTAATAAAGTAATTTTGGTGGGCACAAAATCGGCGGTGCAACGAGCCGTAACGACACAAAGCGGTACTACAAGGTATACTTTATTTAAAGAACGTTTACAGGGACTGATATAATTTTTGATAAATAGATAAGCTGAAAAACATTGTAATGAAACAGCTTGGGGATTTGTAGCAATGCACTTAAGGGGAAGTGAATATTAATGCATTGGAGTGAATTTGTATTTCCGCCTACCTGTCCCGGTTGCGGTACGGAAGTATGGCACCGCGGGGAATGGTGCGAAGCTTGTTTTAATGAACTGTACGATGTGCGTCACGTTACCGATTTGGATGGTCTCGCACTTCGCGAAGTCTATGTAATCGGTCATTATGACAAGGGACTTAAAAGCATATTGGGAGATATTAAATTCCACGGAAAAAAGGAGCGGGTCAAATGGGCCACTCCTTTTTTGTATTCGTTTATGGTTGACCCGGTTCACAAGCTTTCGTTTAAGCCTGACTATGTGGTGCCTATTCCTGTCAGTGCCAAAAAGCGTGTCATAAGAGGATATAATCAGGTTGATCTTTTATTTAAAAATTGGGCAAGTTGGCTTGGTTGGTATTGGCTGGATTGCTTGGAGAAGATTGACTCTACACAGGCTATGTTTTCCTTGGGGCGTGTGGAACGTAAGGCCAATATGGTCAATGCGTTTAAGGCGATGGAACCTCTTGTTAAGTCCGGTCAGTTAGAAGGTAAGTCAATTTTGTTGGTGGATGATATTTTTACAACCGGAGCCACCTTGGAATCGGCAGCGGAAGTATTGAAAGAGACGTATAAGGTTAAAAATATAGTAGGGGTTACATTGGCTGGGGGCCATTAGAAATTTATGTAGTTTAATATCAAGTATTTTCAATCCAATTAGAGATTTCGTCAACAAAGCTACTTTTTTCCTTATATTGAGGATGTCCGACACGAAGCACATAAAAGGTTTGTTTGCCTAGAGTCGCAATTGCTTCTTGCCAAGGCATTGTTCTTTTTCCGATAGACCTAATACCATTGTAATTAATAGTAAAGCTGTTAAAGACATTAGGAATATAATTGTCATAAAAATAGGAAGTATAATAAATTATATGTGTAGGGTTGATGATTTGTAATTCGTTTTGAAGCACTTTTAACTTTAATATACAATTATTTTTTATAGAATCAGAAGTAGTATCTACTCCTCCTGAACTGTTACATTTTACTATATTGGTAAAAGCAATGTTCTCAATAGAATCATTCTTGAATATTTTTTGCGAAATAGCGCGGGTATAGCTCCAATATGCCCAGCGTTTGTTCCATAGCTTGTCACGGGCATATTGAAAGGTATTACGAAAATTATTTTCAATTGCGCCAGGATTACCTCTGGCGTTTTTTCCTACGAATAAAATACGCTTTTGGTGGTTATTAAAATTAGACCCAACACACCAGCAACCAATAGGCATGGATAAATTTGAATCTTGGTGACAATCAGTGCATATTTTATTGGTGCCAACGCCTAGTGTAAGATATTGTTGAGCCAATCTTTCTTCTATATCATTATAATAGTTCATTGATATATCTCCCTAAGATAACATTATTATTGATGTTATTATTATACAAGATTTCTACAGTGATGTAAGAGTAAATATTAAAAAAACAGCTCCCGCTTTAGCGAGAACTGTTTCTTGTCATTGGGCTTATATTATATGAACGAATATAATGGCGTTTAATTGTATTAGCCGATAATTTCAATAAAGGCTTTGACTAAATCAGGATCGAAATAAATACCGGAACCACTGAATAATTCCTGTTTAGCCGTTTTTTTACTCTTAGACCAGGATTCCGTTGACGGATTAATAGCGGAATCATAGTAATCGGCGATAGCTATGATGCGTGCACCTAGTGGAATATTACTGCCACATAAGTGTTTAGGAAATCCGGAACCGTCCCAACGCTCGTGGTGGTAACGGATGTAGGGAATAATTGACTGACAACATGGATAGTTTTCAATCATGTTTGCCCCGTTCGCCGGATGTTGACGATATTTAGATAATTCCTGACGATTAAAGAATGGCGCTTTTTTTAAAACCGCAGAGGGCATCATAATAAGACCCAAGTCGTGCAATAATGCGCCATGTCTGATTTGTTCTATTTCGTTGGCCGGTAGCCCTAGTTTTGCGGCAATGCTGACAGAGTGATTCGCTACATTAATGGAGTGTGTATATAGCTCGTAGCTTTTCATGCGAATCATCTGCAGGAGCTGGGCACTGATAGCCTCTAAGCTATCTTTTTCCAATTCATATAAGCCCGATGGCTGCATTAAAGATAACATAAACATAATACTAAGTCCTTCCCTTTGTGTCCCCATTTAACAAGTAAACACATTATACAATATTTAGGAATTTTTTGGTATAGGTTGACGTTGCTATCTATGTATAGCAAGTTGTTGAAAAATTGAAAGATGCATGGTTGATTTATGAGAAACTAAAAGAGAATACGGTAAGTAAAGGAATTGTAAAGATTGAATACTTTCACAACCTAAAGTATCAAGGAAAATAAATATTTTTGCCATATCATTTTTATATAGACAAAGTAAAATTCTTTGCGTATAATTTCTTCATACGGGTCTGTGGTTGAAAGTCGAGGCCAGTCGCAGGCAAAACGATCCACGTAAGTAGTGCAACGACATTATGAGCATGGTGCGGCTTAGATGTAAGACCTACCGATAAAATCGAGAGGAGTAGTAGTGGGGAGCCAAGGGCTTAGGAGCGAACCTTCCAGTAGGCGAGTGTGGGGGCAAAGACCAGGTCAGCCGTATGTAAAAAGGCAGCTTTCGGGCTGCCTTTTATTTTTATACAAAAATTTCTGAATTTTTATACATTTTGCTATTGACTATTTATGCAAGGTTATGTATAATCATGTCATACCAATTAGAGAAACTCAGTTGAGAGAGAGTTTGAATTCATGATTATACAAGAAGAAGAGTAGGAGATGGAATTTTGTTTACACAGAAGATGAAGAAAATTATGTTAACAGGTATGGCGGTATTAGCCATGGGTGCTTTGGTGGCCGGATGCGGCAGTGATTCGAACAGCGGTCAAGCTGCTAACGGCAAACAAGTGATTAAAGTAGGTACTAATGCGACATTTGTACCGTTTGAATTTAAGGATGAAAGTTCCCAAGATTTAACCGGTTTCGATATCGATATGGTAAAAGCAATTGCTAAGAAAATGAACGCTGATGTGCAGTTCAAAAATGTGGCCTTTGATGCTTTGATTCCAAGTCTTGGCAATAAAGATATCGACATGGCTGCTTCCGGTATGACGATTACGAAAGCAAGATCCGAAAAAGTATTGTTTGCCGCTCCTTATTATGAATCCGGTATGGCCGTAGTAGTTAAAGGTAACTCGCCTATTAATACATTAGAAGATTTACAAGGCAAAAATATTTCTGTTCAAATGGGGACCACCGGTGCTGATTTAGCCGGCAAAATTGCCAATGCAACATTGAAACAGTTCGACCACAGCAGTGATGCCTTATTAGAACTTAATAAAGGTGGCGTTGATGCAGCCGTACTTGATTTACCGGTAGCACAATATTATGCATCTAAACATCAAGGTGATGTAAAAGTAATTCCGTATCCTAATACGAAAGAATACTTTGGCTTCGCATTTGCTAAAAATAACAAAGAATTACAGGAAGCTGTAAATAAAGCCTTAGCCGAAATGAAGAAAGATGGCGAATTGAACGCTATTTACCAGAAATGGTTCAAAACTGATGCCCCTGCTGATATGCCGACTGAATGGTCCGGTAACTGATTAAATCAGGGCAAATCGTTAAATTAAATGTTGTGCTCTAATTACCTTAGCCAATACATTTGAGCAACAGGAAGTACTATGTTAAAATATTTAGCAATACAAGCGCTAAAGTTTTAGCATAGTACCTTTTTGTATATTTACATGGTAGTATAAAATTGTAGTATTATTACACAATGTTTTGTGAAATGAGGAGGAACATTATGAATTGGAAAAAAGGGTTAACCTTATTTATGGCAGTGGGTTTAGCGGCCGGTGTTTTAGCAGGTTGCGGCAGTGACACGGCTTCTGATAAAAAGGTAATTACATTTGGTGCGGAAACTACCTATCCGCCGTTTGAATTTGCCGAAGATAATACATATAAAGGTTTTGACGTGGATTTAAGTAATGCCTTGGCTAAAGAAATGGGTTATGAATCAAAATTTGTAAGTCTTCCTTTTGATGGTTTGATCCCAGCCTTGCAAAGTAAACAGATTGATGCTATTGCATCCGGCCTTGTAGTGACAAAAGAGCGTGAGGCTAAAGTTAATTTCACAGCACCGTACTATCATGTAAAACTCGTTATGGTGGTTCGTCAAGATACCAATAATGTTAACGGTGAAGCGGATATTGCCGGTAAAACCGTAGGCGCACAAATCGGAACTACCGGTGCTATGTTGGCGCAGGAAAAACCGGGTACAACGGTTAAAGAGTTTGACGCTATTACCACTATGCTTCAAGATTTAGAAGCCGGCAATATTCAGATTGCCATGCTCGATGAACCGGTAGCTAAATATTACATTCAAAAATTAAACATGAAAGATTTAAAAATTGTACCGGTTGGCTTACAAGATCATACGGTAGCTATTGCGGTTCGTAAGGATGATAAAGAGCTATTGGATAAAATGAATGCGGCTTTTGAAAAATTAAAAGCTAACGGCGAATATGATAAATTACAGCAAAAATGGTTTGGTGACATTCAATAATTATTCGGCTTAAGTGACAGGTGATACAAATGGATTACACAAAATTATATGCAAAGCGGGCGCTTCAATTGGAGCGTTCCGCCATTGCGGCCTTAAAGGATGAGGCTAAAACGGTGCCGGGCATTTTGTCACTCGGTGAAGGTGTTCCGGCATCGGAATTATTCCCGGTGGAAGAATTAAGTATTGTAGCGGCTAAAGTATTTAAAGAAGAAGGGCGTGAAGTGCTACAATATGGGGACGGTTTGGGCGGTTTGGAATTACGCCGCCATTTAAGTCGTATTATGACTAAATACGGCATTAATATTGAGGCCGGCCAAATTCAGGTAACCAGCGGTTCCATGCAGTCATTGGATATGGCAGCTCGCTTATTTTTAGAAGCGGGTGATACCGTGTTGGTAGAAGATCCCACTTTTATTGACGCTAAGAATTGCTTAGCTATGACGGGTGCTTCACTCAAGGGGATTCCTTGTGACGAAGAAGGCATGGATTTACAGTTATTGGCAAAGTCTCTTGAAACAGATTCCACCATTAAGGCGATATATGTAATTCCTGACTATCAGAATCCTACGGGCCTTTGTTGGTCTGATAAAAGACGCCGTGAGTTTATGGATTTGGTTGCAAAATATAATGTAATTATATTAGAAGATAATCCTTACGGTGAAATTACCTACACCGGCAAATATCATAAAGCGCTTAGTGCTTATGATGCGAAAGGACAAGTTCTTTTCATGGGAAGCCTGTCTAAAACCTTGAGCCCGGGACTAAGAATCGGTTGGGTAGCAGGCCGGGCAGATATTATGACGCAGCTTTCTTTGGTTAAGGAATGCTCCGATATACATAGTTCCTTGCCGGATCATGCATTGGCGGCCGGTTTTATGAATATATATTCTTACGATGGTCACGTGGCGTCAATGAATAAGGTATATAAGGAACGACGAGATACGTTGGTAGCCGGTTTGCAGCAATTGTTGCCTGAATTCACATTTACCGTGCCGGAAGGGGGCTTCTTTTTGTGGCTGGCCTTACCGGAAAATGTGGCTGAGTATGAATTTTTTCAAAATGCCATAAAAGCCGGGGTTTTGGTAATTCCGGGCACTCCGTTTTTTGTAAATAAACCGGAACGAGGCTATGTGCGGCTTAATTTTACCGGCCTTGGACCGGATGACTTAACTGAAGCAGTGAAGCGATTAGCCCGGGCTTACCAAAATATGATTAAATAACTATTGACATTGTATAAAAATACATCTATAATGACGTAAGCATATAAAACAGTATATATATTACTCGGTAATAAAAGATGCTTGAGAATATACAGTGATTGGTAAGTATTAGTTATAAGGAAAGGGTTAGTTATGAGTTTCGATTGGAGTTTAATTTGGGATAATATACCGATTCTCTTACAAGGGGCGGTCATTACGATACAAATTACGGTAATGGCGGTTGGTTGCGGTTTTTTCATCGGTATGATTGCCGCGTTGGCTAATTTGTCACGCTTTAAAATTGTTCGTTTATTAGTTAAATGTTACGTTGAATTGTTCCGTGGCACACCGTTATTGGTTCAGATTTTTATGATTTATTTTGCCTTGCCAATGGTTATCGGACAATCCATCAATCCATATGTGGCTGCGGTTACGGCTTGTAGTATTAACTCCGGTGCTTACGTTTCCGAAATTTTCCGTGCCGGTATTCAGTCTATCGATAAAGGCCAGATGGAAGCTGGTCGTTCCTTAGGTCTCACTTGGGCTCAAACTATGCGCTATATCGTGATGCCACAGGCATTTAAAGCGATTATTCCGCCACTTGGTAATGAATTTATCGCCATGATGAAAGATACCTCCTTAGTATCGGTTATCGGCTTTGAAGAATTGACACGTCGCGGTCAGTTGATTATTGCCAGAACTTACGGATCCTTTGAAATTTGGACAGCCGTTGCGATTATTTATTTAATTATGACCTTAAGTATTTCGCAATTAGTTGCATTCCTTGAAAGGAGATATAATATCAAATGATTAAGATGATTGATGTTTATAAAAGTTTTGGTAAAAACGAAGTCCTTAAAGGGATTAATCTTCATGTGGAACGCGGGGAAGTAGTCGTTATTATCGGACCGTCCGGTTCCGGTAAGAGTACGGTGTTGCGCTGCATGAACTATTTGGAAGAGCCAACCTCCGGCGATGTTATCGTAGACGGTATGAATTTAAATGTTAAAGAAAACATTAACAATGTGCGTGCCGAAGTAGGGATGGTATTCCAGCGTTTTAACTTATTCCCGCATATGACGGTACTCGATAATATTACCTTGGCACCACAGAAGATTCGCAAGATGTCCAAGGAAGAAGCTGAAAAAATCGCCCTTGAGTTGTTGGCCAAAGTAGGCCTACAGGACAAAGCCGATTCGTATCCGCAGCAATTGTCCGGCGGGCAACAGCAGCGTGTAGCTATTGCCAGGGCGCTCGCGATGAAGCCGAAAGTGATGCTCTTTGATGAACCAACCTCGGCGCTTGATCCGGAAATGGTAAGTGAAGTTCTCGATGTTATGAAGAACCTCGCCAAAGAAGGCATGACCATGGTTGTAGTAACGCATGAAATGGGCTTTGCTAAGGAAGTAGGGACTCGCGTTCTCTTTGTTGATGAAGGCAAGATTCTCGAAGAAGGAACTCCAAAAGATGTATTTGAACATCCGACCAATGAACGTACCCAACTGTTCCTTTCTAAAATTTTATAATTGCTTTATAACGCCCTTAATTAAGGGCGTTATTTTATATGATTCAAGATGAATAAATTTTAATTATTTATGACTAAATTGTGACAGATTATTTTATATTTTATATTAGAAAATTAATTTATGACTTTTTGATTAAAAGTTTTAATAATCTTGTTAAACACAGTATTTGTCGATGTTTGCAGCCTGGCAATAGTTAAAAATTTTTACTTCATAATTAACAAGCTGTTTAATTTTGCATAATAGAGCCATAAATAATTGTATGTATACTTATAATGCATATACAGCATAATAAACTTGTTTTTTAATACTTACTGTGCTAACATTATTGAAGGGTACCATAAGTACTCTAATGCAGGGATTTTTTAGGAGGAGTCTTTTATGCTCGGTAAAGTTAAGTGGTTCAGTGCAGAAAAAGGTTATGGATTTATTGAAAGAGAAGACGGTGGCGATGTATTCGTACATTTCTCCGCGATTCAGGAAGATGGTTTCAAATCCTTGAACGAAGGTCAAGAAGTAAACTTTGAAATCGTTGACGGACCTCGCGGCCCACAGGCTACGAATGTCACTAAAGCATAAATAACTACACTGAGAGATCGGCTTCGGCCGGTCTTTTTTATTTGCCAAAATTACAATTTTACTTGAAAAACTTTGTGAAAGCCCTTCTTTATAGGGGTGTTTAAGATTTGTAAAAAATTTATAAAAAAATTTAAAAATTTTTCAAAAAATAAAGAGGACTTTTGTACATCCTTGGAGAATTATATAAACATAGAAACAAGTTCGTAGTTTAGAACTTGAGAAGAAAGGGTGTTTTATATGAAAGTAACAGTAAGAGGTAAGAATTTAAAAGTAACAGCAGCTCTCCGCGAGTATTTGGAAAAACGTGTAGATAAACTTGCTCGTTATTTTGATGCACCATTTGATGTACAAGCTGTGCTCTCAGTAGAAAAAGAAAATCGCGTAGTTGAACTCACCTGTTTCGTTGAAGGGATTGTTCTTCGCGGGGTTGCATCGAATACAGATATGTATGCGGCTATTGATTTAGTAGTCGATAAAATTGTTCGTCAAATTCATAAATATAAAACTCGTTTGGCACGGCGCTTCAAGAAAGAAGCAGGCTTCAAACCGGATGCATATGTTCCGGAAGTTCCTGTTCAGGAAGAAGAAATCAGCATAGTTCGCCGCAAACATTTTGCGATTCGACCTATGAGTGTGGAAGAAGCCATTATGCAAATGAATTTGGTTGGTCATGACTTCTTTATGTTCTACAATGCAGAAACAGAAGTTATGAACGTAGTGTACCGTCGTAAAAACGGTTCCTATGGGTTAATTGAGCCGGAGCTTTAAAGGCTACTCCGAAGGGAGAATACCGTAGGACGTTTAGATAACTGAATATATAGCAGCTGTAGCAGATTGTGAGTACATAATCTGCTACAGCTTTTTTATAACACTGATTATGTTTAAATTTTTATACTATGCAGTGGATCGTTAGTAATATATAGACAGTTTGGTAAAATGTTCATGATGCTGTTGGATTTTTAGCGAATCTTTGCTATTATTATATATATAGAAATTTTTAGTAATAGTATGGATTTATTTTGTCCTTGACAAAAAAGTAGTTAAAACCTATCATAATGATATGTTTTAAAAAATCGATGAGAATTATACTAAAACATAAAAGAGTATATAAAACGCAATGAACAAAACAAGTACGTTCAATGAACCGAACAGAGAGATAAACCTAGGTTGAGAGTTTATTACGATGTAGTTGGACTGAATGCCTTTGTGAGCGGGAGAACTGAAATATCAGTAGGTTTTCACGGTGAACTGCCGTTATAGTATTTGAGTGCAACAGCCTATCCATCTGTGAGTATGCTGTTGTAAACAGAGTGGAACCGCGGGCCACCGCCTCTGTCATGGAGGCGGTAGGCCCTTTTTTATACAATAGGGGGGATTTTATGATTGAACTTAGGCATATTGACAAAGAGTTTATCATCAAAAAGCAACATGTTAAGGCTTTGCAAGATGTATCGCTGACGGTTCAGGATGGAGATATCTTTGGTATTGTAGGCTTCAGTGGTGCCGGCAAATCGACGTTGCTGCGCATGGTTAATGCTTTGGAAGAGCCGACTGCCGGTGAAGTCTTAATCGACGGTGTGAATATTAATGAATTATCTCACAATGAACTTCGTAAAGTTCGTAAGGGGATTGGCATGATATTCCAATCTTTTAACTTGTTGAACTCGAAAACGGTTTTTGATAATATTGCGATTCCGCTTCGTTTGAATAAAGTGGCGGAAGATGTGATTGAGAAAAGAGTCAAAGAGTTATTGGAATTCGTTAACTTACCGGACCGAGCCAATGCGTATCCGACTCAATTATCGGGCGGGTAAAAACAGCGTGTCGGTATCGCTCGCGCACTGGCGACAAATCCGTCTATATTGCTTTGTGACGAAGCGACCAGCGCTTTGGACCCGGAAACGACAGAACAAATTTTAAAGTTGTTAAAACGAATTAACAAAGAATTTAATATAACTATTTTGTTGGTAACGCATGAAATTAATGTAATCCAGGAAATTTGTAATCGCGTAGCCGTTATGGAGCATGGTCGTGTTGTAGAAATGGGCACTGTCCTTGATGTGTTCAGTCATCCAACGCAGAGCATGACAAAACGTTTCGTACAGACCGTTATTCCGGAACGCATTCCGGACAATGTGGTGGCGCAGTTAAAAGCGGATACAAGACCATATGAACTGGTGAAATTACGCTTCTTAGGTGACGCAGTAACTAAAAATGTTATCTATGAAGTAAATCGCAAGTTCAACGTGGAAACGAATATCGTATTTGCGTCGGTTAACCAATTGCAAGATTCGGCTCTGGGCATCTTTATTTTACAAGTGGTCGGTGCTGCGGCAGATTTGGACGCAGCCAAGAAATATATGTGTGATGCAGGACTGGAATGTGAGGTGATTACATTATGATGCTGGATTTGGGAGTACCGAACGAGCAAATTATCCTGGCGGCCCAAGAGACGTTGTACATGGTATTCGTGTCACTAATCATCGGGTCGATTATCGGTCTTATTTTGGCAGTCATTTTAGTACTGACCAATAAGGACGGTATTTTAAGAAATAATTACGTCTTTGCCGTAGTGAATACGGTAGTTAATATTATTCGCAGTGTGCCGTTCATCATTTTGATGGTGTTTATTTTGCCGCTGACTAAATTGTTAATTGGTACGCGTATCGGGACGACGGCGGCCTTAGTGCCTCTCGTTATTTTCATTGCGCCGTACTTGACGCGTCTCTTTGAAAATTCACTGCTTGATGTGGATAAGGGCATAATCGAAGCGGCGCAGGCCATGGGTGCCTCTCATTTTGAGATTGTTTGGCATTTTATTTTGCCGGAAGCAAAAGCATCCTTAATTTTATCGGTTACAACCGGTACAATCGGGCTTATCGGGGCAACGGCAATGGCCGGAGCTATCGGGGCCGGTGGGGTCGGTGATTTGGCGCTCACGTACGGGTACGAACGTCTAAACTTCCCGCTCATGTTGTTTACTGTTGTTGTGCTTGTTATTTTTGTTCAGATTATTCAAACTGTGGGTAATCATTTTGCATTTAAAATGCGCAATCATTGAGAAAGAAAGTAGGGGTATTATGAATTTCAAACGTTTTAAGAAGATTGGTGTGTTGTTGGCGGCTACCGTGTTAGGCGCCGTGTTATTGGCCGGTTGCGGTAATGACTCCGCAGCAGGTGACAAAAAGGATTTAGTTTTCAGTAAATCTCAGGGACCGTACTCGGAACTCTTTGAACAAGCTGTTAAACCGATTATGGAAAAGAAAGGTTACAAGATTACGGCTCGCGATATGTCCGATTTAGTACAGGCTGACGTAGCTTTGAATGACGGCGAAGTAGATTTTAACGTTGAACAGCATACAGCGTATATGAATAACTTCAATGAAAAACAAGGTGGTCATTTGGTAGCGTTAACTCCGATTCCTACAGTACCGGCCGGTATCTATCCGGGCGCTAAAACTCAGCTTAGCCAAGTAGCTAACGGTGATACTATCGCTGTTCCGAATGATGCGTCCAATACGGCACGTGCCTATGCATTACTTCAAAAAGCAGGCCTTATCAAATTAGATCCGAATAAAGATTTGGCCACTGTAACTAAAGCAGATATTGTGGAAAACCCATACAATCTTAACTTTGTAGAAATGAAGTCCTTAACAATTCCATCGGTTCGTACCGACTTTGCGTACATCGTAATCACCGGTTCTATTGTGTACAATGCTAAAATCGATCCTTCTACTGCTTTGATGAAAGAAGACATTTTACCATACTTACTCTTACAGCTCGTTGTATTGGATAAGAATAAAGATACCCAATGGGCTAAAGATTTGAAGGATGCGTATAATTCGCCTGAATTCAAAGAATACATGAAAACCCATAACAACGGTTTATGGTATGTACCTGAAAACGCTGACAACAAATAAGAATGCGTTAATGACCCCTTCAACATAGAAGGGGTCATTTTTGGTATTTGCACATAGCCGGCTTTAAGATAACGATTTTCAGTTAGTAACCCAAAAACGGGAAATACATATTTTGTATAAAATCAGTCACACTTCCGTATATAATATGTAAAAAGCTTATTACTTAAACTGTATATTTTGGTTTTTTTAGAAACTTTGTGATATAATTAATTGAATATGTATATAAGAGAATATACAGACCTAAGGAGTTGAGATATTTGTTTGGTTTTATACAAAGATTAATTGGTAATAACAGCGCACGCGAAATAAAAAAGATGCGTGCCATTGTAGATGAAATTAATGGCTTAGAGCCGAGTCTTAGCGGTTTAAGTGACAGTTCATTAGCTGCTAAGACACAAGAATTTAAGAAACGACTGGCTGACGGTGAAACATTGGATGATATTTTACCGGAAGCATTTGCGGTCGTTCGTGAAGCTTCGAAGCGCGTGCTCGGCATGCGCCATTTTGACGTACAGCTTATCGGTGGCATTACTTTGCATCGCGGTAACATCGCAGAAATGCGTACCGGTGAAGGTAAGACCTTGGTAGCTACGTTGCCGGTGTATTTAAATGCCTTAACCGGTAAAGGTGTGCATGTTGTTACGGTCAATGACTATTTGGCAAAACGTGACAGCGAGTGGATGGGTAAATTGTATCGTGCCCTTGGTTTGAGTGTTGGTCTTATTGTAGCCAATCTCGATTACAATCAACGTAAATTGGCTTATGCTTCCGATATTACGTACGGCACCAATAATGAATTCGGGTTCGACTATTTGCGTGATAACATGGTTATTCATGCCGAACAGATGGTACAGCGTCCGTTGAACTATGCCATCGTCGATGAAGTTGACTCCATCCTCATCGATGAAGCCCGTACACCGCTCATCATTTCCGGTCCCGGTGAACGCTCTACGGACAGCTATTATACGTTGGCAAAAGTCGTACCGCAATTGGTAGCCGGTGAAGATTATACGATTGATGAAAAGCAAAAAACAATCGCACCGACTGAATCGGGTATTGCCAAAGTTGAAAAAATGCTTAAAATCGAAAACTTATACGATTCGGCCAACTTGGAGTTGAATCACTTGTTAAATGCCTCTTTACGTGCTTATGCCATGATGCATCGCGATAAGGATTATGTAGTTAAAGACGGCCAGGTTGTTATCGTTGATGAATTTACCGGTCGTTTGATGTTCGGTCGTCGTTATTCCGACGGTTTGCATCAGGCCATTGAAGCCAAAGAAGGTCTTAAAGTTGAACGTGAAAGCCAGACTTTGGCATCCATTACGTTCCAGAACTACTTCCGTATGTATGAGAAATTAGCGGGCATGACCGGTACAGCTAAAACGGAAGAACAGGAATTTAACAATATTTACGGTTTGGAAGTATATGAAATTCCACCAAATAAACCTTTACTTCGTAAAGATTTGCCGGACTTAATTTTTAAAACTAAGAAGGCAAAATATAAAGCGGTTGTTAAAGATGTGGTAGAACGCCATAAAAAAGGTCAGCCTGTATTGGTAGGTACTACTTCGATTACACAATCGGAACAGTTAAGTGATATGCTTCTTAAGAGTGGCGTACCACATAATGTGTTGAATGCTAAACACCATGAAAAAGAAGCGGAAATCGTAGCCAATGCCGGTCAGCGCGGTATGGTAACGATTGCCACTAACATGGCCGGTCGCGGTACAGATATTTCTTTAGGCGAAGGTGTGGCTGAACTTGGCGGTCTCCATATTTTGGGTACCGAACGTCATGAAAGTCGCCGTATCGACAACCAGTTGCGCGGTCGTTCGGGTCGTCAGGGCGATCCGGGCTCCAGTCAGTTCTTCTTATCCTTGGAAGACGACTTGATGCGTATTTTCGGGGCCGATAATATTTCCGGTATGATGGATAAACTTGGTATGGAAGAGGATGAACCGATTGAACATTCCTTGATTACTAAATCCATTGAACGTGCTCAGAAGAAAGTAGAAAATCATAACTTTAATATTCGTAAATATATTTTGGAATATGACGATGTTATGAATCAGCAGCGTGAAGTTCTTTATGATCAACGCCGCAAAATCTTGGGCAATGAATCGTTGCGTGACACCATCATGGAAATGGTTGATTCCTTAGTAATTAAAGCTATGAATCAATATGCCGATGAAAAATTATATCCGGAAGAATGGGATTATGAAGGTCTATTAAAACATTTAGAACTTTTCTTCTTAGAACCGGGACAGTTTACGGTGGCTGAAATGGAAGATTTGGGCCGCGGTGAATTGCAAGAACGTTTGCTTGCTATTGCGCATGAAGAATATGATAAACGAGAACAACTCATTGGCGAAGCCAATATGCGTGAACTCGAAAAAGCAGTTATGCTTAAAGTTGTGGACAGCAAATGGATGGAACATTTGGATTCCATGGATATGCTCCGTGAAGGTATCGGCCTTCGTGCATACGGTCAGAAAAATCCGCTTGTTGAATACAAATTTGAAGCGTATGATATGTTTGAAGCTATGATTGAAGCCATTCAGGAAGATACGATTATGTATCTCTATCGCATTCGTATCGAATTGAATGACAATGTGATTGAAGAAGAATCAGCTGCAGATCCCCTGGCCAATGCGCAAACCCATCATGATGATGTGTTGGAACCACAAAATGTAGATTAGAACACGCAGAATGGTTCGTTGCCGGGAGTTATTTTCGGCGCGGCCATTTTCTGCTTTTCAGTAGTATTATCAGAAAGAGGTGAATAGATTGTTAGAGGATTTAAAAGGCCCTATTGACAATTTAGAGGAGCGTATTTATGGAATGAGGGATTCACTTTAACATCGCTCAGAAGGAAGATCGTATATTTACGTTAGATGTTAAAATGAGTGACCCTGAATTTTGGAATGATCCGGAATCGGCAAAAGAAATTTCCCAAGAAGCAACCCAGCTTAAAGATGCCGTAGAAGGTTATAAAGCATTAGTCGGAGAGATTGAAGACTTAAAGCTTATGCTTGATATGGCCATCGATGAGCAGGATACATCCATGGAAGCAGAACTTAAGACTCAGGTTGAACACATTACGGAAGAAGTGGAACGGCGTGAAGTATTATTGTTACTTAGCGGTGAATATGATACAAATAATGCCATTTTAACTTTCCACGCCGGTGCGGGCGGTACGGAAGCTCAAGACTGGGTATCCATGCTGATTCGTATGTACTTGCGTTGGGCCGAGCAACACGGCTTTGCCATTACCATGATGGATGAACAGCCCGGTGATGAAGCGGGTATAAAAAGTGCCACTTTCCTCATTAAAGGGGAAAATGCTTTCGGCTATTTGAAGTCTGAAAAAGGGGTACATCGTTTGGTTCGTATTTCGCCGTTCGATGCGAATGCACGACGCCATACATCCTTTGCGGCCGTTGATGTAATGCCGGAAATTGATGATACCGTAGATATTCATCTGGATATGAAGGATGTACGTGTCGATACCTATCGCGCCAGCGGTGCCGGTGGTCAGCATATCAATAAAACTGACTCCGCCATTCGTATGACCCACATTCCGACGGGCGTAGTAGTCCAATGTCAGAGTGAACGTTCACAGATTCAAAACCGTGAACAAGCGTTAAAACTGTTGCGTGCCAAATTGTTTGAACTGGAATTGGAAAAACAAGCGGAATTAAAAGAAAAGATCGGCGGGACCTATCAAGCTATTGAATGGGGCAGCCAGATTCGTTCTTACGTATTCCATCCGTACAATTTGGTCAAAGACCATCGTACCGGTGTAGAAACAGGGAATATTCAATCCGTTATGGACGGTAATTTGGATGCCTTTATGGAAGGGTATTTGAAGAAAGAAGCTAATTTGAAAATATAGGAGACGATTACAGAAATGAAAAAGTTTATCGCCTTTTTAGTTGTTGTCATAGTAGCTATTGTAGTAGCGGCACAATTCTTTTTGCCGAGTTTTGTGGCTAACAAACTGGAACAGGAAATTAACAATAAATTACATCCTGAAACAATTTCCTTACGCATTGAATCTTCACCGGCTATTGCCATGGTTGGCGGTCGCGTAGATGTTATGCGTGGTGTTTTGGAAAATGTAAAATTAGGCAATTTAAATTTTGCCGATGTTCATATGGATGTAAATAATTTAGAATTCAGTCCTATCGCTTTATTTATGAACCAGACCATGGAAATTCAGCAAATGGGCAAAGGTGAAATCGAAGGTACTGTTACAGCTTCTGACTTGAAAGACTTCATGGAACAAGCTGTAAAAGGTCTAACCATTCAAGATGTAGTGATTAATTCTGACGGTATTGAAGTAGTCGGGTCGGTGGACATGGGCTTTGTGCGTGGCACTGCCAGCATTAAAGGCAACTTGGAAATCAAAAACAATGCCCTCGTATTCTCGCCGCAGCGCTTTGAAATTAACGGCGCCGGTATCGGTGGGTTAAATGCTTCCGTATTAAAACAGATTACTATTTATGACTTTGCGGAATTCCCAATTCCTGTAAAAGCCGATCGTATTGAAACAGAAAATGGAGAACTTCATTTGTTTGTCAATCCGATAAGTAAGTAAGAAAGGTGTTACTGTGAAGGAAACTAATAGAAAAAAGAGAAAACATTCTTTAGTCCTTATTGCGATTATTATTATCGGTTTGTTGGCCGGATTATTCCTGGTGCAACAGCGTCATCAAGTGGAAGAAGCCCAAAATCAGATCGAAAATATAGTCGACTATGATGCTGTATTGAGAGCTTCTTCTTTTGAAAAGCGAAGTACGGCTGACGCCTTAAAAGCCTTAAAAGATGCAGGCGTTACAGGGATGGCCATTTATGACCGTACACTTACCAAGGCTCGTGATGCCGGTGAGATTTTAGTCTATCATGGTGAAGATGCGGCTATTATGCAGTTCTATGGACCACAACCGCAGCCGGGTTACACCTATATCGTAGCGGCGCCCGGTAAGGAAGGCTACTTCAAAGAAATTCACGAAGATTTGGTTCAACGCTTAGGTAAGGATAAAGTAGGGGTTATGTACTCCAACCGCGGTCCTGTTTTGGCGTTGTCACAGCCGTACGAAGCATTGATGGATATGAATTTAAGCATCTCCCGTTTACAGGCCGAAGAAGTAAGCCGTCAGGGCTTTGACGTTATTGTACGTCCTACTAACTTTAAACAGGTTACCCGTGAAAATGTTGACCTCGTGTTTAGTCGTTTGGATGGTATACCTAATGTAACGGGCATGGTTTTTGTAGGCAAGGAAGCGTTAGGCTATCCTAATTTTATCGGCCTTACTAATGAATATTTGCATAATTTGCGTATTCCGGTTGTAGGGATTGAAGCGGTAAATCAATTGCAATATGAAAATCAGGTCGGTTTTAACAATGACTTAGCCGTAGCCGATGAATACAGTGTTGGTCGCTTATATACAATTGCTAAGGACGAGTTCAAAAAATTACCACCTGAAGAAGTGGCGCAACGTTTTTATATCAGTGATATTGAACGTAATATTCGCTTTAACTTATTGCCGATTTATGAAGAAGGCAGCGATAATAAGACGGCCTTAGAATCAAGTATTACGTACATGAAATCGCTTAAAGAGAAACTGGAAGATCGCGGCTTTACCTTTGGTCGTGCTTCTATTTATCCGCCATATACACCGGGACCAATCGCAGTTGTGTTGACCATGGCCGGTGCCGTGGCCCTCTTTACCTTTATGGTTAATTTACTCTTGCCGATGCGTAAGCACCGTCAGTTAGTATTAAACTTTACGTTGCTGTTAATTACAGTAGTACTTTATACAGTAACGGGTGGTACTTTAATCACTCAAATTTGGGCCTTAAGCACAGCGATTGCGGCACCGGTTGTGGCCATTATCCTCATTATGGATTCTTGGGTACGTCGGGCTGACGGACCGGCTGTAGGACCTTGGCGTGCTACATTGGAGGCGGCGGTTTACCTGGTAGGGGCTGCTCTTATTGCGGCTATCGGTGGTATTATGATTGCCGCTATGCTCGGTAATACCCGTTTCTTCATGGAATTTGCTTTATTCCGCGGTGTTAAATTAGTATTCGTAGCACCGATTATATTGACCGCGATTGCTTATTTACAGCGATTTCCGCTTTGGCAAGGCCGTACGATTGATTCCTGGTCTGAATGCCGAAGCTTTATGAAATCTTTCTTGACCTTGGACGTTAAGATTTATATGATTGCTATTTTTGCTATGCTTGGCGTGGTTGGCTGGGTCTTTGTGGGCCGCAGCGGTCATACAGCCGGTGTGCCGGTGCCGGGCTTTGAAATTGCCTTACGCCGTTTCTTAGAAAATACATTATATGCTCGTCCTCGTGAAAAAGAATTTTTAATCGGTCATCCCGCTTTGATGTTGGCATCTTTTGCCCTCTTGCGTCGTTGGCCTATGGTTTTACATTTCTTATTTACGATTGCCGGGGTTATCGGTATCGGATCCATGGTGGAAACCTTCTGTCATTTGCGGACGCCGGTTATGATGTCCATTGCACGCGGTTATGACGGCCTTTGGTTAGGCGTTGTTTTCGGCGTTGTGGCAATTTTAGTATTCCGCTTCTTAGCTTATGTGGTTACATGGGCTCGTAAACGGGAGGTAGCTAATGACTAGACTTGTTATCTCCGGTTATTACGGGTTCGGTAATGCAGGTGATGAAGCCATGTTGGCTGCTATTTTGGAAGCTATTTTAGAAGTAGTACCGGATGCGGACATTACCGTTATTTCCGGCAATCCAGGTCACACCGCAGCCAATCACGGCGTCAAGGCTATCGGCCGTTTTGACATGTTTGGTATTTTAAATGCCATCGGTCGCTGTGATTTATTGATTAGCGGTGGTGGCAGTTTATTGCAGGATGTAACGAGTAAACGCAGCTTATATTACTATTTAAGCATTATTACTTTGGCCACGAGTTTTGGTAAACGGGTTATGCTCTATGCACAGGGCATCGGCCCGCTTCGCCGTAAACGAGCACGTCAGATTGTCGGTCAGGTATTGAATAAAGTCACTATGATTACTGTCCGTGATGAGCGTTCCAAAGCGGAATTGCTCGATATGGGGGTAACTAAGGTGCCTATTCAGGTGACCGCCGATGCAGTGTTGGCCATGCATCCCGTAGATAAAACTATCGGACGACGCTTATTAAAACCGTATCAGTTGTCCGGCGTACGTTATCGCGTAGGTGTATCGGTGCGCAATTGGAAGCAATCGATTGCCTATCGCGGCGAATTGGCTAAAGCACTCGACCGATTGCATGAGGAATTGGGCGCCCAAGTGGTATTCATTCCCATGCAGCATCCGGCGGATACGCAAGAAGCTATGGCCATTAAAAGCCTTATGAAGAGTGAACCGGTAGTGTTGGAACGCATGTATAATACGACCGAGCTTTTAGCTTTGGAAGGTTGTATGGACGTTTTAATCGGGGTTCGCTTACATGCTTTGGTTTTTGCGTCTTTAATGGAAAAACCCGTAGTAGGCATTTCGTACGATCCTAAAATTACCAATTTCTTACAGATGATTGGTCAGGAGCCGGTTGGTACTTTGGATGAAATCGAAAGTGATACCATATACGCGGCGACGGCCGGTTTTCTTGAAAACTCCGCATTACAGCAACAGGTGGTACAACGCATTATTAAGCTTCGCGAAGAATCACTTAAAAATGCACATATTGCGTTGTCGCTCTTGGACACGCCTAAATAGTATATATATGCCGGTTGCTTGGCTTATAGGCGGCACTGGCAATTATATGGCTAAAGGTTTACAATAATATTGTTTTATATCGAATATTTCGTTAGAATTCAGAAATCTGCGTTACTTATTTTCCTAAAAGGAATGGAGGGTCTTTATGACAACATTAACAGCTGAGCAGAAGTCGTTAGTTCAAGAAAAGGCGACTGCAATTCGCGTAAGCATTCTCAAAGCCGTAACCGCCGCTAAATCGGGACATCCCGGTGGTTCTTTATCCATTGCGGATCTCATGGCGTTACTGTATTACGTAGAAATGAACGTTGATCCGAAGAATCCGAAAGACGGCAATCGTGACCGTTTTGTATTATCTAAAGGTCATGCAGCGCCGGCTTTATATGCCACGTTAGCAGAAAAAGGCTTTTTCGATAAAGGTGAATTGGAAAATTTACGTAAAATTGATTGCATGTTGCAAGGCCATCCCGATATGAAACATACGCCGGGCGTTGATATGTCTACCGGTTCCTTGGGCCAGGGCATTAGTGCCGCATGCGGTATGGCATTGGCCGGACGCATTGACAAAAAAGACTATCGCGTTTTTGCCGTACTCGGTGACGGTGAATTGGAAGAAGGTCAAGTTTGGGAAGCCGCTATGTTTGCCGGTTTCTATAAACTCAATAATTTGACTGCTTTCATCGACTTCAACGGTCTTCAAATCGATGGTGATATTCGCGAAGTAATGTCACCGTTACCAATCGCGCCTAAGTTTGAAGCTTTCAATTGGAATGTAATCGAAGTCAATGGTCATGACCTTGATGAATTACACAATGCCATTGAAGCCGCTAAAGCTTGTACCGACAAACCGACAGCAATCGTGATGAACACTGTCAAAGGTAAGGGCGTCAAAGAAATGGAAGGTCAGGCAGGCTGGCACGGTAAGGCGCCGTCCGCTGAAGAATATGAAAAATTCGTAGCAGAATTGTTGGAGGTGTAAGATGGGTAAAGCAACACGTGAAGCATATGGTAATGCCTTAGTGGCTGTTGGCGCCGCTAACGAAAATATAGTTGTATTAGATGCGGATTTATCTAAATCCACTAAAACGGATAATTTCAAAAAAGCTTATCCGGATCGTTTCTTTAACGTAGGTATTGCGGAACAGAATTTAATCAGTGTCGGTGCCGGTTTGGCAGCAGCCGGTAAAATTCCGTTCGTGTCTTCCTTCTCTATGTTTGCTACGGGTCGTGCTTTTGAACAGGTACGCAATGCCGTATGTTATCCTAAATTAAACGTAAAAATCTGTGCTACTCATGCCGGTATTACGGTCGGTGAAGACGGGGCTACTCATCAGAGCCTTGAAGATATTGCCTGCATGCGTGCTATTCCTAACCTTAAAGTAGTTGTTCCTGCCGATGAAGCAGAAACTACGGCTGTTATTAAATGGGCTGCTGACTATGAAGGTCCTGTGTATGTACGTTTAGGCCGTGCCGGTGTAGATGATGTAACTCCGGAAGGCTATGAATTTACACCGGGCAAAGCTGTTGAACTCGTAGCCGGAACCGATGTAACGATTATTGCTTGCGGTGCTTTGGTAGGACCTGCCGTTCAGGCCGCTAAATTATTGGCTGAACAAAATGTAAAAGCTCGTGTACTCAACATGGCGTCCATTAAACCGATTGATGCTGACGCTATTGTGAAAGCAGCTAAAGAAACCGGTGCCATCGTAACCGCTGAAGAACATAATATTTATGGCGGTTTAGGTGCTGCAGTAGCTGAAGTAGTAACGGAATTTGCGCCGGTACCGGTTATTCGCATCGGCACGAAGGATACATTCGGTGAATCCGGTACACCTAAAGAATTGATGGCCAAATATGGTCTTACTGCAGAAGATATCGTGAATGCTGCTAAAACAGCGATTGAACGAAAATAGTAAAGGAAGTTAATCAATGATTCAATTTAACCATGTCAACAAAGTGTACGATAATGGCTCGCTGGCTTTGGATGACGTAACTATACATATTGAGAAGGGTGAGTTCGTACTTATTTGTGGTCCTAGTGGGGCTGGGAAATCCACGTTTATCAAACTATTATCACATGAAGTAGTACCTGATTCGGGAACCGTTATCGTAAATGACATGGAAGTCTCTCATTTGAAAAAACGGAAAATTCCGTATTTACGACGTCGTTTGGGCATTGTGTTCCAAGACTTCCGTCTTTTGCCAAACAAAACGGTAGCGGAAAACATTGCCTTTGCACTTGAAGTAATTGAAGAAAAACCGAAAGTTATTAAGGAACGAGTTGCCGCCGTATTGGATATGGTCGGCCTCGGTCATAAAGCTGATGATTTACCGCAGGATTTGAGCGGTGGTGAACAGCAGCGTGTAGCCATTGCCCGTGCCATCGTTAATAAACCGTTAGTGCTCATCGCCGATGAACCGACGGGTAACTTGGACCCTAACACCAGTAAGGGCATTGTGGAATTGTTTAAAACAATCAACAATTCAGGGACAACCATCGTTATGGTAACGCATGATATGGAAATGGTTAAATATTTAAATAAGCGGGTTATTGCATTGGAAGATGGCCGCGTAATCAGTGATAGAATGCGAGGTGCTGAATTCAATGAAGCTTAGAACGTTTAGATACTTTGTGAAAGAGGCTCTCAAGTCTATGAGTCGTAACGGTCTCATGACTTTGGCTTCTATTTCCACAGTAGCATTATCTTTATTTATTCTGGGGGTTTTTACTACCGGGGTTGTAAATCTCAATAATTTGGCTTCCAATTTGGAAAGTCAGGTAGAAATCAGTATTTATATGAAAGACGGCTTGACTACCAACCAAGTTATGGAAGTAGGTAAAAAACTAAAAGCCTTACCAAAAGTTAAAAATCTGGAATTCGTCAATAAAGACGAAGCGATGAAGCGTTTTAAAGAACGCCTTGGCGATCAGCAGGGCTTAGTAGCCGCTTTGGACGGCAATAACCCATTGCCATCGGCCTATGTGATTACTTTTGAGGACCCGGAAGAAGTAAAAAGTACGGCTAAATTAGTAGCTACGTTCCCTGAAGTGGAAAGTGCTCATTACGGACAAGATGTAATCGAACAGATTTTCAAAATGACTCAGGTTATCCGCATCGGCGGTATTGCTCTTATTGCCTTCTTGGCAGGGGCTACCTTGTTCATCATCTCCAATACGATTCGCCTTACCGTATTTGCCCGTCGTAAAGAAATCGGTATCATGAAATATGTAGGGGCCACCAACTGGTTTATCCGTTGGCCGTTCCTCATTGAAGGTATGTTGCTCGGTTTTATCGGCGGCGCTATTGCGACGGCTTGTGTTTGGGAATTCTATCACTTCATCACTCTTGAAGTGGAAAATTCCTTGGCATTCTTGCCGTTAGTACCGATGTTCCCATTCTTCTATGACTTGAGCGCTATTTTATTGGGCGTTGGTGTCTTGGTAGGGGCTATCGGTTCCACTATTTCGTTGAAACAGTATATGAAGGTATAAGAGAAGGGTTGGGTATGGCAAATAATAAATTATCCATGCGCATCGCGGCCGTTCTTTTAAGTACCACCGTGTTAGCCTCCGTACCGCTTAGTACTATTTATGCCGAAGACGAAGATTTAACGAATCAGCTCAGCGGCATAGAACAGCAAATGCAAGAAGCGGGCAATCGAAAAGCCAATGCGGAAATTACGATTACGAATGTGTCTGAACAATTGCATCAGATTCAGGTGGAATTGGATCAGGCTACGGCTAATTTAAAAAGCTATGAACAGCAGCGTATGGCTGTAGAGAATGAAATTGTTAAGAATGAAAAATTGTTGGCCGAAGCGCAAGCTCGATTGGCAACACGGGAAGGCGTCTTCAATAAGCGTGTCCGTGATATTTATATCAACGGTCGACTCAGCTATTTGGAAGTAATTATTGGGGCCAAAGACTTCAGTGATTTCGCCAATCGCGTTGAAATGTTACGACGGATTATTGATGCTGACATTAAATTAATCAGCAGCATTAAGACGGAACGTGAAGAAATTGCGCAACGGAAAGCCGAATTGGAAGCAGATCGTGCTAAAGTTGTAGAATTGGAAAACAAAGCACGTGAAACGCAAGCGGTTATTCAGAAGAAAAAAGATGAACAATCCGCTATTTTGGCACAGGCTCAAAATGATAAGGCTGTGGCCGAACAGATGCAGGCTGATTTACAGGCATCGTCTGATGCTATCCGCGCTATGTTGCAACAGCGTGCAGCTGAACGTGCTGCCGCAGCGGCTGCCGCAGCAGCGGCTCAATCCGGTGGCGGCGGTGGCGGCAGTGATTACACCTATGTACAAGGTACAGGTCAACTTGCCTGGCCGGTATCCGGTGTTATTACGTCCGACTTCGGTTGGCGTAACCATCCTATTTTCGGACGTCAAATTCTTCACTCCGGTATCGATATCGGTGTTGATGAAGGTACCCCGGTACATGCTGCCGATGGTGGTACTGTCGTATTCTCCGGTTGGATGGACGGCTACGGTTATGCCGTTGTTATCGACCATGGTAACGGTATTTCCACTTTGTACGGTCATAACTCTGATTTGGCCGTATCGGAAGGTCAATCTGTAAGTAAGGGCACCGTTATTGCCTATGCAGGCAGTACGGGTAACTCCACGGGTCCGCACGTTCACTTTGAAGTGCGTGTAAATGGCGATCCTGTAGATCCACAAGGGTATTTATAAGATGAATAATGAAAATACAAAGCGTCGGTGGTCGGACTCCTTGAAGTCCGGCGTCCGATTCGCCGTTAAGTTTATGCTGGCAGGCATTGTATTTATGTGGCTCGTGTTTTGGTATATTTCCGGCTCTCCAATCGGCGCCGTGAAGTTCTTTTTCACATATTTTGTGGCCAGTCATTTCTATATGGCCCCTGTTTCGAAACAATCTTTATTTGAAGGCTCTTTGGCCGGTATGATTGATTCGCTGGGGGAACCGCACAGTCAATATCTTAATGAAAAAGAATATAATGATATTTATATGCAAACATCGGCCAGCTACATCGGTGTAGGCATTGTACTTGGCCAGGATAAGGACGGCCTGATGAAAGTGGCCAGTGCCATTGAAGGCCAGCCCGCTGCGGAAGCCGGCGTTAAATCCGGTGATATCATTGTAGAGATTGACGGGGTTAATACATCGACTTTAACCATGGAACAGGCATCTAAGATGATTCGTGGTGAAGAAGGTACCAATGTAACGATTACTATAATGCGCGGTAATGAAGTTAAAGATATTACCATTACGCGTAAACAAATTACATTGCCAACGGTTAAGGGCAAAATGTTGGATGACCATATTGGCTATATCCGCATCAGTCAATTTGCGGAGCCAACCGGTCCTGATTTTGCCAAAACCTATAATGAATTGAAAGAAAAGGGCATGACGAAACTTGTCCTCGATTTGCGCGACAATCCGGGTGGTTTATTGACGACTGCTCAGGAAGTAGCCAATTATATTTTGCCGGCCGGTCCGATTGTTACGATTCAGGATCGTTCCGGTCGTATAGAGTCTTATGACTCTGAAGGTTTGGAGCCAACTATTCCTCTGGTTGTGCTTATTAATCAAGGTTCTGCGAGTGCCTCGGAAATTATTGCCGGTGCGGTGCAGGATGAAAAAGTAGGTACCATTGTGGGTACTAACAGTTATGGTAAGGGAACGGTTCAAACTATTTTGGGGGTTCCCGGCGATGAAGGCATTAAGATTACGATTGCCAAATATCATACGCCAAATGATCGGGTAATCGACGGCACAGGCATTAAGCCTGATGTGGAAGTTGAATTACCGGACAATGCGCAATCTGAAAGTGATGATACACAACTTCAGAAAGCATTGGAAATTTTAAAGACAAAATAATAGTGAGGCGGTAGCTATTTTGAGTTACCGCCCATATTACTATCAGAAAAGGATGAAAACTATGTTTATCGATCGTGCACGAATTTTTGTGAAAGCCGGTGACGGCGGCAACGGGATGAGTAGTTTCCGACGCGAAAAGTATGTTCCTAACGGCGGCCCAAACGGCGGCGATGGCGGTAAAGGAGCAGACATCATTTTAAAAGCGGACAGAAATATCAACACTCTCGTTGATTTCAGATATAAAAGACAATTTAAGGGACCGGCCGGTGAAGGTGGTCAGAGCAGTAATAAATACGGCAAAGGTGCCGATAATATGATTATTCCGGTGCCACTCGGTACGACTGTTAAAGATGAAGAAAGCGGTAAATTAATGGCCGACCTTATCGAAGACGGTCAGACCTATGTGGTAGCCAAAGGCGGCCGTGGCGGTCGCGGCAATGCGCACTTCCATACCAGTGCCAATCGTGCGCCGACGTTTGCGGAAAAAGGCGAACCGGGCGAAGAACGTTGGCTCCAATTGGAACTTAAAGTGTTGGCCGATGTAGGTTTATTGGGGTATCCGAGTGTAGGTAAATCCAGTATTATTCGCAAAGTATCTTCCGCAAAACCGGAAGTGGCGGCATATCATTTTACGACGTTAACACCGGTTCTCGGTGTTGTGTCCGTCGGTGAAGGTCAAAGTTTTGTTATGGCGGATATTCCGGGCCTTATTGAAGGGGCCAGTGAAGGGGTAGGCCTTGGGCATTCCTTCTTGCGCCATGTGGAACGCAGTAATATCCTCATCCATGTACTCGATGTATCGGGCATGGAAGGCCGCGATCCGATTGAAGATTTCCACACGATTAATAAGGAATTGGCCAAATATAGTGAAAAGTTGAGCAAAAAACCTCAATTAATCGCATTAAATAAAATTGACATGTTGCAAGACGAAGAAACATTACCTCGTGTTTCAGCGTATTTTAAAGAACAGGGGTATGAAGTATTCCCGGTAAATGCGTTAACCGGTGAAGGCTTGCCTGATTTGGTAAATCGTGCCTGGTACTACGTAGAAAACTATGTACCGGAACCGGAAGCAGTCGATGATACCGTGTTATACGAAGCTAAACCGGATACAGACTTTACTATTACCCGTGGTGACGATGCATCCTTCATTATCAGTGGTGCTCGTATTGAAAAATTAGTAGCCATGACAAACTTAGAAGATGAACAGGCTCTTCGTCGTTTCCAAAAAATTTGGTCCTATATGGATTTAGATAGAAAATTGAAAGAACGTGGCTGTAAGGACGGCGACGAAGTGGTAATCGGTGATCAACGCTTTACTTTCCACGATTTATAAGGAAGGACTAGTAGACTATGACAGGTAAACAAAAACGATTTTTGCGTGCATTAGCCAGTACCATGCCGGCTGTAGTTATGATCGGTAAAGGCGGCTTGGAAGATGCTGTTATTGACAGTGCTCGTGCGGCCATTACGGCAAGAGAACTTATTAAAGTTAAAGTGTTAAATAATGCCCCTGTGGACCCTGCAGAAACATTTGAAGAATTAGCCGATATGTTGGGTGCCGAATTGGTACAGGTTATCGGTCACAACGGTGTTTTATACAAAGCCAAAAAAGACCCCAAAATCATATTGCCCCGTTAGTCAGCCGAATTAATTCGCTTAATGCGTTAGTTTAGCTGACTTCCGGAAACGTTAAAAGGTAATCTGATGATGAGGAGATATAATTATGAGCGAAAGAGAGTCTACTGTTAAAGTCGTAACAAATGAACATTCCCGTGACGTATTGGCCAAGGCTAAGCGTATCGTCGTTAAAGTGGGTACCAGTACCTTAACCTATGACACGGGACGGCTTAATTTGCGCCGAATCGAATCGATTGTAAAGCAATTGGCTGATTTGGCCAATCAAGGGAAGGAAATTATTTTAGTCAGTTCCGGTGCCGTAGGTGCCGGGTTGGCTCCTTTGGGGGTTAAAGAAAAACCAAAAGACCTTGTCATGAAACAGGCTGCTGCCTCCGTGGGGCAAGGGGTTTTACTCCATATGTATGAAAAGCTATTTCGTGAATACGGCCATACGGTAGGTCAGATTCTTCTGACTCGCGAAGACAGTATGAATCGCTCTCGTTATATCAACTTGCGCAATACTTTATATGCGTTGATTTCTTTAGGCGTGATTCCTATCATTAATGAAAATGACGTAGTGTCTATTGATGAAGTTAAAATCGGTGATAATGATACCCTGTCGGCTGTTATTGCAAGTACAGTTGAGGCCGATTTGTTGATTATTTTATCTGATATTGAAGGTTTGTATACGGCTAATCCGCAAACGAATCCGGATGCCGAATTAATACATGAAGTAGACGTTATTACGCCTCATATTTATGAAATAGCCGGTGGTGCCGGTACATCACGCGGTACGGGTGGCATGTATACTAAAATTCAAGCCGCCAATATTGCCGTTAATTCCGGTGTGCACATGGTTATCGCTTCCGGTGAACGCAATGATTCTATCGAAGTGATTGCCGCCGGCGGTTTACGAGGCACCCATTTTGTGGCGCGTGATTCGAAACCGCATATGAAAAAACGCTGGGTAGCCTTCGGCAAGCGGCTTAAAGGTTCGGTTACTGTCGATAAGGGCTGTGCTGATGCTTTACTTAAAAAAGGCTCCAGTTTATTGCCGGTTGGTATTACGGCAGTAAGCGGTGAGTTTCATGAAGGGGAAACCATTAGTATCCTGTTTAATGACGAAGAAATTGCCCGTGGTATGGTAAACTTCTCATCAGCGGATCTTGATCAAATTAAAGGTTGCAATTCCCATGAAATTACGTCTATTCTTAAGATAGACAGTGCTCATACGGAAGTCATTCATCGTGATAATTTAGTAATCCTCAGATAGGAGTCTTAATATGACAGAGTACGCAACATATTTTGAAACTATGGGCCGTAAGGCTCGGGCCGCATCGACGGCTATGCAATTGGCCGATACGGCGGTAAAAAATAAATTATTGCAGACCGTGGCTGATGTATTGGTAGCTCATATTCCGGCCATTTTAGATGCCAATGAAAAAGATATGGCACAGGCCGGCGATTATAATTTACCGCAAATTATGTATGATCGATTGCGTCTTACTAAGGAGCGCATCGAGCAGATGGCTCTTGGGGTACGTGAGCTTGTTGATTTAGAAGACCCTATCGGTGAAGTTATGGAGTCGTCTACCCGTCCCAATGGCATGGAAATTACGAAAGTACGGGTACCATTGGGGGTTATTGCTATGTTTTACGAAGCAAGACCAAATGTAACCGTTGATGCAGCGGCTCTATGTATGAAAACAGGCAATGCGGTTATTTTACGGGGCGGTAAAGAAGCATTTCACACTAATGAATGCTTGGTAAATTTATTGCGTGACGCATTGACCGAAGTTAATTTACCGGCCGATGCGGTACAATTGGTAACCGTCACCGATCGTGCGGCCGTATCTGATTTATTGCGCCAACGTGAATACATTGATGTAGTAATACCTCGTGGCGGTGCGGGCCTTATTAAACGAATTGTAGAAGAAAGCCGCATTCCGGTTATTGAAACGGGGAGCGGTGTCGTTCATGTATATGTGGATAAAGATTGTGACGAAGCTAAAATTGTACCGATTGTAGTCAATGCTAAAGTACAGCGGCCATCCGTATGCAATTCCGCGGAAACGTTACTTATTCACGAAGCGGTGGCACCTAAATTGTTGCCGATTATTGCGGATGCTTTAATGGCCAAACAGGTGGAACTTCGCGGTGATGAAGCTTCGCGGGCTATCGTTAAAGATATTAAAGCTGCTGAAGAATCGGCATGGTCAACGGAATATAACGATTTAATTATGAATGTAAAAGTAGTGCCTTCCGTGGAGGCTGCCATTGCTCATATTAATCACTACGGGACGAAACATTCGGAATGTATTATTACGGAAAATAAAGAGGCGGCACAGGCCTTTTTACAACAAGTAGATGCATCTACCGTGTATGTAAATGTTTCCACCCGTTTTACGGATGGCTTTGAGTTTGGCTTAGGAGCCGAAATCGGTATCAGCACTCAGAAACTACATGCGCGCGGGCCTATGGGGCTCTTGGCGCTTACTTCGTATAAATATTATGTGCAAGGAGATGGCCAAATTCGTTCATGATAAAGTGGCTCAATATGGTACGAGTTTATGGCTCCTACTTAAAAACACCTAAGGGACGCTATGAATGGCTATCCTATATTAAAGCAATAATACTGTGGCTTGTAATATCATTGTTAATTATGGGGATAATGTACTGCTTATGAAACTTACAGGAAGAATCGGCATCATCGGAGGTACCTTTAATCCAATTCATTTAGGCCATTTGATGATAGCGGAAATGGCGCAGGAAACCTATGAACTTGACCGCGTTATTTTTGTACCGGCGTATCATCCGCCTCACAAACATGAAGACGTGATTGATGCAAAATATCGCTATGAGATGACGGCGGCGGCTGTTATGGACAATCCTAAATTTACTATTTCCGACGTTGAATTTAAACGGGAAGGGCCGTCTTATACGGTGGATACGATAAAGTACTTCCGTGCCCAATATGGTGAGGATAAGGAATACTATTTCATAGCCGGTACAGATACCATTCAAGACTTACCCAATTGGAAATATATTGACGAACTGCTCGGTTTATGCCATTTTATAGGGGCTGTGAGACCGGATGGTTCGGCGGCTATTGAAAAGATTATTGAATATTTTGGCGATTTAGGTCGTGACCGTATTCATTTGCTGGAAGTGCCGCTCATGCAGCTGTCGGCTACGGATTTACGTCAAAGATTGCGCACCAAGCGCAGTGTTCGCTACATGATTCCTAAAGCCGTAGTTCAGTATATTGCACAACATGATATTTATAAAAAGTGAGGCAACAAATACTATGTTTGAAGAAATTATTAATGATTTACAAATGCGACTTAGTCCTAAACGTTTCGCCCATACTTTAGGTGTGGCGAGAGCCGCTGTAGGATTGGCCCAACGCTATGGTGCCGATCCGGAAGAAGCTTATATTGCCGGTCTTTTGCATGATTGTGCTAAAGAATTGCCTTTATCGGAAATGCAGCGTTTGGTAGATGACGCGGACATTAAAGTGGATATGGATATGTATGTAAACGGTGCGCTATTACATGGTGTAAGCGGTGCCGTTATGGCCCATGATCGCTATGGTGTTATTGACGGTTATATTCTCGATGCCATTCGTTATCATACGACGGGCCGCGTAGGTATGACGCAATTGGATAAAATTATTTTTCTAGCCGATTATGTGGAAGAAACTCGGGATTTTCCGGGTGTGGACTATTTACGCAGTCTGGCCTTGGAAGATTTGGATGAAGCGGTGTTGGCCGGTTATGATACGACAATTCGCCATTTGTTGGATCAGGAGTTGAGTATTTATTTTAAAACCATTTTAGGCCGTAACGATATGGTACGGCGTATTCATAATCGATAGGGTGCGTGTAGTATGGAAGAAGAAGTGCGTAAAAGACCGACTCGGCGGGGGCGAAGAAAACCCAAAGTACGTTGGGGACGGGTTATCTTAGCTTTGATAATACTCATAGTCCTGGTAGGCGGTATCGGTTTTGGTTTATGGCGCGGTTATCAGGCAGCGGTAAGTTATTTTGGCGGGTCAGCTACGACCGAGACAACAACGACGGCCGATGTGGCACCACCGTCAGAGCCAAATCAAGTATCGACAATTCCTTTAGAACAAAAGTCGCTGGATAAGCCGATTTATATTTTATTGGTAGGTAAAGATAGCAATAATCCGGCACAAGGGGATGCTCTCTTTTTACTATCCGTAAATGAACAACAAAAAAATATTGATGTAATCGGCATCCCGTCCAATACAAAAATTTACAGCCGTGACAATAAGTCCGTGTCTATGATTAATACCATGTATAGCAGCGGTAATATTGAACTTACTAAGGCCGTGGTGGAAGATTTATTCCATATTCCCATTCCCTATTATGTGGTGGTCGACGAGGCGGCTTTTAAAGATACCCTTGATGTACTGGGTTCTCAAGATATGTATGTGGAAAAAGAAATGGTACATATTGACGACGCTACCGATACAGCCGATGTCAATTTGGCACGTGGATATCAAACATTGGATGCGGATAAAGCGTATCAATATGTGCGCTTTGTGGATGCCGATAAAAATGCATTCAGTCGTACCCAGCGTCAAGAACGGTTTTTAAAACAATTATTGAGTTCTCAGGAAGATACTTTTACTATTTCCCGCATGTGGCATGTGTGGCGCCTCTGGAGCCACTATGATTCTAATATCAGTACGACTGACGCAGTTAAACTGGTTATGAGTTTGGGCAGTCTTACCGGTAATAATATTCAGTACTATATTTTACCGGGCACCAGGGAAGTGCTTAACGGCGAAATATTCTGGACCTACGACCCGGTAGAAGCGCAGCAATTATTGGGCATTACCTTAGGCAATGCACCGATTGAAGGCGGTGGCGACGGGACAACTGATGATTCGAAAAATACTTCGGCCGGTAACGCCAAAGAAGGCTAAATATTAATTTACTATGTTATAAACAGCATTATAATTGTTAAAATAATTATAGGGGTTGTAACGGTTAGTCGTGACAATATATTGTATTTATTTTTATAGTTTATTGTTGGCGATGATTATAAAAAGGAGATTTCATGAAAGAGAAACAAGAAATTAAAGACGTGGCATTAGCATTGGCACAAGCAGGTTTTGACAAAAAAGGTACAGACATTGCCATTTTGGATTTGGAAGGTTTATCCAGTTTAGCGGATTATTTCGTATTGGTGAGTGCGTCCAACGTAAAACAGGCACAGAGTATTGCCGATGAAATTGAAGATAAAGGGGCTGAAGTAGGCACTACCGTGCTTCATCGTGAAGGTTATCACGAAGGGGAATGGATTCTTTTGGACTTCGGCGATATTATCTGTCATGTCTTCGGCGGGCAGGAAACACGCTCTTTCTACGGCTTGGAACAGCTTTGGAATGATGCGGCTCGCGTAGAATTTACAGGGGCTTAATATGGCAACACAATTATCTGAAAACACATTAGCCACGCTGAAAGTGTTACGTCAAAGCGACCAAGGTTCGTTCTTGGACGGTGGTACGGGCAATACCAATGATGACATTTTACTTCATAAGGATCAACAGACCGCACCGGTGAAAATCGGCGATGAAGTACCGGTATTCTTGTACAAAGATCCGAAAGGTCGTCTCACCGCCAGTATGCGTTTGCCGGCTATTAAAGAAGGTCAAATCGGCTATGTGGAAGTAATAAATAAGACTCAATTCGGTGTTTTCGTCGAAGTGGGTACCGAACGCGGCATATTTATGCCACACGCAGAAATGCGCGGTCGTCCGCAATTAGGCGAGAAAGTCTGGGTTCGTTTATATACGGATAAGTCCGGTCGTTTAGCTGTTTCTATGGATGTGGATGATGCTATGCGCCGTGCCTCTAAACCGGCTACGGAAGCTAAAGTCGGACAAATGGTGCGTGGTGCCATCTATAATTTCACCTCCGATGGGGCATTTTTTATAACGCCGGAACGATGGATTGCGTTCATTCATAACAGTGAAATGACACATCATTTGAAGGTGGGCGAATTGATCGATGCTCGCGTTACCTATAAGCGTGATGACGGACGTGTTAACGTATCCATGCGTCCTGTAAAAGAAACGGCTTTGACCATTGATGGCGAAGTGTTATTGGAATATTTATATCAGCGTAATGGTCGTATGCCATACAGTGACAAATCATCGTCTGATATTATTAAAGCAAAATTCGGTTTCAGTAAAGCAGCCTTTAAACGTGCTGTAGGTCATTTAATGAAAGAAGGTAAGGTTATTCAGGAAGAAGGCTGGACCTTATTGACCGAAACGGGTAAAACAGCGGCTGAGGAACTTGTGAAAAGTAAGACAAACGGTGACGCACCCCAAAGTGCAGGTGTAACCGAAGCGTCTGACACAGGTAAGGAAGCCAAAGAGGATACTCGTAAGGCGTAGTGACGGCAAATAGAAGGCGTAATCAATTACGCCTTTCTTTGCATTTACCGACATATTGAATTTGAGGGTTGATTAATTATGAAAATTATTGTGGTAGGCGCCGGTAAGGTTGGCTATTCCGTAGCACAGCGCCTCGTGCAAGATGAACATGATGTATATATTATTGAAAAATCGGCAGAGCGCATCCGTAATCTGGAGAACAGCTTAGATGTAAGTCTCGTTCAAGGTAACGGCAGCAGTTTACAATTACTTAAAGAAATCGGTATGGATGATGTGGGTATGCTCATCGCCGTTACGGATTCCGATGAAGTAAATATGCTGGCTTGTTCGGTGGCAAAAATCGGCGGGATTCCTCGTACTATAGCTCGTGTTCGTGATAATGATTACTTGAGAGAAGAAAACCGCGAGTTACAGGAACAATTAGGGGTTGATTTATTTATTAATCCGGAGATGGTATCGGCTCAAGAAATTGTGCAGGTATTACAGACTCCGGCAGCTCTTGATGTGGAGGATTTTGCCAGTGGGGCTGTCCGTCTCATGGAATTTAAGATGCATGAAGACGTTCCTTATATTAACCAACGTTTGCGGGATATTCAATTTCCGGAAGGTGTTATTATTGTAGGCATTCTCCGGAACGGCGAAATGACTATTCCTCATGGGGAAAGTCGTCTGTTGAATATGGATAAAGTATTCTTCTTGGGGGCGAAAGACGCTATTTTGAAAATAGCCGAAGAATTCCACGAAGAAGCCATGATGGAGCAAACCAAGCGTATTCTATTGATTGGGGCCGGCCTTATCGGTCGCAATTTAGCGGTTCTCCTCGATCGAGCCGGTTACATGGTTAAAGTTATCGAAAAAGACATGGAGCGCTGTGAGCTGCTGGCCTCTATGGTAGAGAATGCCATGGTTATCAATGGTGACGGCACAGATATGAATTTATTGGAAGCGGAAGAAATTTCCGATTGTGATGCTATTATCTGCCTTACTGATGATGATAAATTGAATCTGCTGGTAGCATTATTGGGCAAACATTTAGGTGTGCCAAAGACAATTGTGCGCGTTGGTCGACCGGAATATATTGTCCTTATGGAACAAGTGGGGATTGATATTGTATTTTCGCCGCGCCTATTGACATCCGGCGAGATTTTACGTATGGTACGACGCGGTGAAAATGTAGTGAGCATTTCCACCTTTGAAGGCTCCAAAGCAGAAGCCGTGGAAGTGGTATTGAGTCCGGTATCGCCGCTTGTGGGTTGTGCTTTGAAAGACTTGAAGCTCCCCGGTAAAGCCTTGGTAGGTGCTGTTGTACGTGATGGTTCCACTATCGTGCCGACAGGTAATACGGTGCTTTTTGCCAATGACCATATTGTTTTCTTTACGTTGCCGAATCATGTTAATAAACTATTAACGTATTTGAAGCCGGTTTAATCGAGGTGTCCTATGCGTATACAGATTGTCATGCGATTAGTGGGGCAGTTAATCCTCATTGTTGCAGGAATTATGTGGGTTCCGTTCATTTACGGTTTGACGGTTGGTGAGTCATATTTTTCTTTTATCGGCGCCTCCATTATGGCGGCTGTAACGGGCAGTTTATTGTATTATTACGGGCAGCCGAGTACAAGTTACAGTTTGCGCGACGGTTTTTTGACCGTTAGTTCTATCTGGATTTTGGTATCCTTTTTTGCCTCTTTTCCGTTTTACTTCGGCGGCGTTTTGCCAACATTTATAGATTCTTTATTTGAGTCGGTATCGGGGATAACGGCTACCGGTGCGTCTGTGGTGGAAGAGTTGGACAGCTTACCCAAAAGTTTTGTGCTGTGGCGCAGCCTCACTCATTGGCTTGGCGGTATGGGGATTGTCGTATTGGTGCTGGCCTTCCTTAAGAACTTAGGGGCTGATTCGGCTCATTTGTTCAACGCTGAAGCTTCGGTACCGCGTCCCGGTGTGGTATTGCCGCGCATTCGTTCTATGGCTTTTAAATTATGGACTATTTATTTATTATTTACAGCCGTATGTTTCAGCGCGTTAGTAATTGCCGGTATGTCGTATTTTGACGCCATTAACATGACGTTTACCACGATTGCCACCGGTGGTTATATACCAAACGACGGAGTCGTTGATATTTATACGGAAAATTGGGCTATTCGCTGGATTTTAATCTTTTTTATGATTTTGGCGGGTGGTAACTTTACCGTGTATTATGCCGTATTCCAGCGAGGTCTCAAAGCGGTTTGGCAGGATTTTGAATATCGCATGTATTTATTGATTCTGTTTATCGGGTCAATCATTGTAATGTATGCTTTATATATGGCAGATAATTTTTCTCCCGGTACCTCGTTTAATCGGGCTGTATTCATGATTGTGTCTATGCAAACCGGTTCCGGTTTGGTTCTTGGCAACTATGATGTATGGTCGCCGCTCGCACAAATGATGCTCTTTATGTCCATGTTCTTCGGTGGTTGTAGCGGGTCTACTACGGGCGGTATTAAAATTATTCGTATCATTATTTTAATTAAAAGCAGTATTATTTATTTGCGTAAGGCTATTCATCCCGATATGGTGCAGACCATTACGATTAATGGCAAATCGATGCCGCAAAAATGGGTTCAAATGACGCAGCAGTTCTTTTTCTTGTACATGACTGTATTTGCTATTTCCGCGTTAGGCATTGCCGCTACAGGCCTTAGTTTCGGTGAATCTTTACAATGTGTAGCGGGGATTTTGGGGAACGTAGGGCTTGCGTTCGGCAAACTGGGGCCGCAAGGCTCTTTTGCGGTGCTTCATCCGATGGCCAAAATTATTTGTGTAATCGATATGTTGCTCGGCCGTTTGGAATTGTTTACCTTGCTTGTATTACTGCATCCTGATTTTTGGCAGGGCTATTTCCTTAAACGTCGCAAACGTTCCTATAAGGTATTGCAACCGGTAGGTACTCATCGCAGAGGCTAATGCCTTAACATTTTTACTCACTGGAGATTAATAGCCATACTAGAAGGCCCGACGTATGACTTGAATAGAAGGCTCAACGTATGACTTGGACAGGAGGACTTTATGGAAATTTTAAAGCAGCCTTTAGGCTTATACAAGGCAAATTGTTATGTTTTAAAAGAGGCCGGTCAGGCGCTCATCATAGATCCGGGCTTTCATGCCCATAAAGTCCTTGAAATGGTAGGGGATGCGGACCTTCAAGCCGTTGTACTCACACATGGTCACTGCGATCATGTGTGTGCCGTTGACGGTGTTTTGAAAGAACGTTCTGTTCCTTTATATATGCATCCCGGGGATGATGAATTGCTGCATGCCAAACGGCGGATGCCATCGGCCTATAAAGGCCTCTTTCAATCCCCGTATTTGCCCTTAAAGGAAGGAACGCTAAAGCTCGGGGTATTTGACCTCTATGTGCATGAAACGCCGGGACACAGCAAAGGAAGCGTTATTATACAGTGGGGGAATCATCTGTTTACCGGCGATACTTTGTTTAAAAATTCAGTAGGGGCTACGAATAACTATAATGGGGATGATGCGGTGCTTAAGACTTCGCTTCGCCAAATTATGACATGGGACCCTGATTTAATTGTTCATCCCGGTCATGCAGAGGATACAATGATTAAAGAAGAGTTGGCTCATAACCCGTTTTTACAGCCTTTGAAAGAATTTAATTAAATTGGTTAATTGTAAACTGAAATTGAACATATAAAAAATCCATAGTGAATACCGAT
>OJAC01000201.1_pt1 | contig 57010 bp, 102 predicted proteins | sample 1588701 | NCBI WGS metagenome assembly OJAC01 (sample SAMN03283256) | human gut metagenome | biome: human-associated habitat; material: feces | host: Homo sapiens | place: USA | collected 2013 | reverse complement strand
GTTTTCTAGGCAATTTCCAATCTAACGGGTGTTGCACTTTCATTTAGACAACGGGAGCGCAAAAGGTTCATGCAATGTAATCTATTAAGTATCAACATATTTCTTGAAGACTTCTCCAACGACAACGTTGTCGTCCACGTTCGGTTCGAACTGACGATATTCGTGACCACAATCAGCCGACGCTTTCTCCCCCTGAAAGGGATTATCATGAGAACCGCCAAAAAAGCCACCATTGTCGCTCCATGCAATGTCCAAGTGCTCGCTTCTGGAAGCGCAATCGTGCCCAGTGCGAACGTATGGGGTTACCGATATTGGGAAAGCTAGGCCATTATGAACACTCGACTGGCAACAAAAACAAAGGCCGCAATCATCGCTGCCGCGATCAGCCTATTGGCTCTTGCCGTCGGCCTCATATGGATGATGACTCCACATGGCAGTAGCAATGATTCTGCGGCTTCGAAGCAACCTGCTAAGGCACCCGTTTCCGAGCATGTTCTCGACAAACGCTCCGTGACAAAACTCGATAACGCCGTACAGGATGCCGTAGAGCTCAATCGCGAATCGTTTCGCGCGTCGTTCAACGCACGTCCCAGCTATCAGACTGATGAGACCGGTAAACGAAAAACCATGTCCATTCTTGATACTGACAGTTCACCATGGGATGCCGGCACCTACCAGCTCACGGTGTACTGCATGGGCAGCGGGACGCTCAACGCGTCATTCTCCATCGGAGAACAGTACGAGGATCGCACCGTCTCCTGTACGGATGACATTGCGCAAGAAACACTGACCATACGAACGGAAGGCGCCTCTGAGGGTCAGGTCAGCATCGCGCCATCCGAAGATTCAGTAAGCGAAATCGCCTACTGGATTAATCATCCCAACAACTAGCACAGATTCTTAATCTGTACCGATTGGTGAAGATTCCACATCCCTGAAATCTCGTCAATAGAAAGATTCCTTCGGAGAGGACTCACCCAGCAAGAAGAGTGAGTATATCATGTGGACGGTGCACATAGCCGCCCACATGATATACGGATATTGCAGTGTTTGGTATGAGCGCCTTCCAACTCTCCTATACCACCGAGCAACTCTTCGTCGCCGGTATGCTGGCACTCATACGCAAGGAAGCACCGACACAAGAGTACGTGCACATCATTGGCAGGGTCTTGGCAACAAACATCTGATGCAATGGCGGGAACACTCGTTGTCGTTTGAGCGCATGATGCTTACCGACACCGAATTGTCAGTGCTGGGCACTAACGAGTTGAAACGCAATCTTGCCGGATGGTGCTTAGAGGGCATTATCGACTTAGCTTCTGGCTTATGCCAGAAGCTAAGTCGAAGGGGGATCCGCTGCTAAATAGAAAACGGCCCCTCAAATGAGGGGCCATGAGGACTATCTAGTGTTGTATGTAAGTTTCCTCGTGAAAGGGAACCACAACGGAGAGATTCAGCGAGGCAGCATCATCGGACGCTGGCTGGCCTTGATCGGGGCCGGCAGCTCGCTCTTTTCCTTGGAGAGGTACTCGTCCACGGCTGCGGCGCAGGAGCGGCCTTCGGCGATGGCCCAGACCACGAGGCTCTGGCCACGGCCGGCATCGCCGCACACGAACACGCCATCCTGGGAGGTGGCGAACTTGTCATTGCGAGCGATGTTGCCACGCTTGTCGAGTTCGACGGGCAGCTGGTCGAGGATGGTCTCGGTGTCCGGATGCAGGAAGCCCACGGAGATGAGGACCAGATCGGCGGGCAGCACGCGCTCGGTGCCAGGCTGGCGAGTGAACGGACCATTTTCGCCGGGAGCCACGGAGACGACCTTCAAGCCGGTGACATGACCACGCTCATCGGCCACGAAGCCTTCGGCGGTGGTCGAGTTATCAATGGTGACCTTGGCCTTCTCCTCTTCGGTGCCCTCGAAGTTCACGGAGTCGGTGGAGTAGATATACTCGCCGCCCTCTTCCATGGAGGAGGTCTTCTGGTAGGTGCGGGCGAAGGTCGGCCACGGGCTGTTGTCCGGACGGCTTGACGGCTCTTTCGGCATGATCTGTAGCACGGTGACGTCCTTCGCACCCTGACGGATCGAGGTGCCGAGGCAGTCGGAACCGGTGTCGCCACCGCCGATGACGATGACGTGCTTGTCCTTGGCGGTGATGTCGTGCACCGGCTTGACGCCGAAGATACGGCGCGTGGCGTCGGGCAGGAAGTCGAGGGCGAAGTGGATGCCGTCGAGCTCGCGGCCCGGAATCTTCATATCGCGCGGCACGCGGGAGCCGATGGCCACTACGATGGCGTCGTAACGGTCACGCAGGTCATCCCACGTGATGTCCTTGCCGATTTCCACGTTGGTGCGGAAGCGGGTGCCTTCGGCCTCCATCTGCTTGACACGGCGGTCAAGCAGACCCTTCTCAAGCTTGAAGTTCGGGATGCCGTAACGCATCAGACCACCGATGGCGTCGTCCTTCTCGTAGACGACGACGGTGTGGCCGGCGCGGGTGAGCTGCTGTGCGGCGGCAAGGCCGGCAGGGCCAGAGCCGACGACGGCGACCGTCTGGTCGGTCAGACGCTGCGGCGGCAGCGGCTTGACGTAGTCCAAATCCCATGCCTGGTCGATGATGGTCTGCTCGTCAAGCTTGATCATGGTCGGCGGCTGGTGGATGCCGAGCACGCAGGCCTGCTCGCACAGGGCCGGGCAGATGCGGCCGGTGACTTCGGGGAAGTTGTTGGTCATGGACAGACGGTTGTAGGCGTCTTCCCACTTGCCCTGACGGACCAAGTCGTTCCACTCGGGAATCAGGTTACCCAGCGGGCATCCGGTCATGCAGAACGGGGTGCCACAATCCATGCAGCGGGCCGCCTGCGTTTGGGTCCACGGTTGCAGGCCGGTTTCGGCGTGAACGTCGAACCAGTCCTTGATACGCTCCTCAACGGGGCGTTCAGCCAACTCTCGGCGGGTACGGACCTTCAGGAATCCTCTCGGGTCGCCCATGTCAGCGCGCTCCTTCCATAACCTGCTCGTACACCTTTTCCCAGGCGCCGGGCGCATTGAAATCTACATTGTTGGCCTTGGCTTCTTCCATGGCCTTCGTCATGGCCACGAACTGCTTCGGCACTACGTGCGTGAACCGCTTGACGGTTTCGTTCCAGTCCTCCAGCAGGGCCGCGGCGAACTGGGAACCGGTCTCTTCGGCATGCTGCTTGACCAGTGCGTACACCAGCTTGGAGGTTTCGGCATCAAGCGACTTGAAGAGCAGTGCACCGGACTTGATGGCACCCGGGTTGACCTTCTTCATATCAAGGTCAAGCACATAAGTGTTACCGCCGGAGAAGCCTGCACCGAAGTTGCGTCCGGTGGGGCCGAGCACCACAACAGTGCCGCCGGTCATGTACTCGCAGCCGTGGTCGCCCACGCCTTCGACCACGAACGTGGCACCGCCGTTACGAACGCCGAAACGTTCGCCGGCGCGACCGGCTACGAACATCTGGCCGGAAGTGGCGCCGAAACCGGTGACATTGCCGGCGATGACGTTGCTGTGCTTGTCGAAGGTGACGGTGTCTTCCGGGCGCACGATCATGCGACCGCCGGACAGGCCCTTGCCGGCGTAGTCGTTGACTTCACCGTAGATGCGCATGGTCTCGCCGCGCGGGATGAACGCACCGATGGACTGGCCTCCGGAACCGTGCAGGGTCATGTCGATGGTGTCGTCCGGCAGACCTTCCTCGCCGTAACGGCGGGTGATCTCGTAGCCGACCATGGTGCCGACCGTACGGTTGACGTTGCGAATCGGCATTTCGATGCGCACGGGTTCCTTGTGTTCGAGGGCCGGCTGGGCAAGTTCGATGAGCTTGTTGTCCAGCGCCTTCTCCAGCTCGTGGTTCTGCTCGATGGTCTGGTGCAGGATCGTGCCGGGTACCGGGCCGGCCTGCTTGAGCACGTTGGTCAGGTCGATGCCGCCGGACTTCCAGCGCTTGATGGCCTCGTCCTGATCCAAACACTCAACGTGGCCGATGGCCTCCTCAAGAGTCCTGAAGCCGAGCTGGGCGAGGATCTCGCGCACCTCCTCAGCGATGAACATGAAGAAGTTGACCACGTACTCGGGCTTGCCCTTAAAGCGGGCGCGCAGCTCAGGATCCTGGGTGGCAATGCCCTGCGGGCAGGTGTTCTTCTGGCAGGCGCGCATCATGACGCAGCCTTCCACGATCAGGGCCGCAGTAGCGAAGCCGAATTCCTCGGCACCAAGCAGGGCGGCGATGACCACGTCACGACCGGTCTTGAGCTCGCCGTCGCACTGTACGACGATGCGGGAGCGCAGGCCGTTCAGGATCAGCGTCTGCTGGGTTTCGGACAGGCCGATCTCCCACGGGGTGCCGGCGTGCTTGATGGCGTTGAGCGGGGCTGCACCCGTACCGCCGTCATAGCCGGAGATAAGCACCACGTCGGCATGGCACTTGGCCACACCGGCCGCGATGGTGCCGACGCCGAACTCGGAAACGAGCTTGACGTGGATACGTGCCTTCGGGTTGGCCATCTTCGCATCGTTGATCAGCTGCTTCAGATCCTCGATGGAGTAGATGTCGTGGTGCGGCGGCGGGGAGATAAGCTCCACGCCCGGGGTGGCGTGACGGACCTTGGCGATCCACGGCGGGACCTTGGCACCGGGCAGGTGGCCACCCTCACCGGGCTTGGCGCCCTGGGCGAGCTTGATCTGCAGGTCGGTGGCGTGCACGAGGTAATCGGAGGTCACGCCGAAGCGAGCGGACGCGATCTGCTTGATGCGGCTGTAGCGCTGCGGGTCGTTGATACGATCGTCGGATTCGCCGCCCTCACCGGAGTTGGAGCGTGCGCCAATCGAGTTCATGGCGATGGCGAGCGTCTCGTGTGCTTCCTGCGAGATGGAGCCGTAGCTCATGGCACCGGTGGAGAAGCGCTTGACGATCTCGGAGGCCGGCTCGACTTCGGCGATGTCGATGGGCTTGCGGTTGGTGTTGAACTTCATCAGGCCACGCAGGGTCATGAGTCGGTTCGACGTGTCGTTGATGTGGTGCGAATACTTCTTGAACATCTGGTAGTCGCCACGCTGGGTGGACTGCTGAAGCAGGAAGATGGCCTCGGGATCGTTGAGGTGGTCCTCGCCGGTGCGACGCCACTTGTAGTCGCCGCCGGTGCGCAGGTTGCGGTGCGGGGACGCGCTCCACTGGTTCGGGTAGGCCACGCGGTGGCGGATGGCCACTTCTTCGGCGATTTCTTCAAGGCTCACGCCGCCCACACGGGAGGTGGTGCCGGTGAAGTATTCGTCGATGACTTCTTGGCTCAGGCCCACAGCCTCGAACAGCTGCGCGCCACGGTAGCTCATGATGGTGGAGACGCCCATCTTGGACATGATCTTGAGCACGCCGGTGGAGAGGGCCTTGGTGAGGTTCTTCACGGCGGTGTCCGCGTCGACCTTGAGGTAGCCGTTGCGGGCCAGATCTTCCACGGATTCGAATGCCAGGTACGGGTTCACGCAGGCGGCACCGTAAGCGATCAGCAGCGCGACATGGTGAATCTCGCGCACGTCACCGGCCTCGACGGCCACGGAGATCTGCGTACGGGTGTGGCGGCGCAGCAGGTGGTGCTGCACGGCGGAAGTCAGCAGCAGGGACGGGATCGGACCCCACGTATGGTTGGACTCACGGTCGGAGAGCACGATGAAGTTCTTGCCGTTGGCGATGGCCTCGTCGATTTCGGCGAAGATCTCGTCAAGTCGCTCTTCGAGGGCCTTGCCGCCGCCGGCGACCTGGTAGAGGCCCTTGACCACGTACGGGCGGTAGTAGCCGCCGAGGATGCGGGCCTTGTCAAGGCGCTTGAGCTGGGCCATCTCATCAGAGTTGACCACGGGCAGCGGGATGAGGATCTTCTTGGCGTGCAGCTCGGAATCGGCCAGCAGGTTCGGCTCGGGGCCGATGGCGGATTCGAGCGAGGTGACGATCTCCTCACGCTCCCAGTCCAGCGGCGGGTTGGTGACCTGTGCGAACTTCTGGGTGAAGTAGTCGAACAGCATGCGGCTGCGGCTGGAAAGCGCAGGCATAGGCGCATCGTTACCCATGGAACCGAGCGGTTCCTTGCCGGTGTTGGCCATCGGCGTGAGCAGGAGCTTCAGATCCTCTTCGGTGTAGCCGAAGGCGCGCTGACGGCGCTGGACGGACTGGCCGGAGTGGCTGACGTGCTCGCGGCGGGGCAGGTCGCTCATTTCAACGGAGTTGCCTTCCACCCACTTGCGGTACGGGTGCTGGGCAGCGAGGTTCCTCTTGACCTCTTCATCGGGAATGATGCGGCCTTCGGCGGTGTCGACCAAGAACATCTCGCCGGGCTCAAGACGACCCTTGGACACGATGTGTTCCTGCGCGATCTCCGGCAGAACGCCGGCCTCGGAGGCCAGAACGATGTAGCCGTCATCGGTGAGCTGCCAGCGGCCGGGACGGAAGCCGTTGCGGTCGAGCAGGGCGCCGACCTGGGTGCCGTCGGTGAAGACGATGTCGGCCGGGCCATCCCACGGCTCGATAAGCGTGTTGTTGTACTCGTAGAAGGCGCGCACGTCCGGATCGAGATCCGGGTTCTTCTCCCAAGCCGGCGGCAGCATCATGCAGATGGCGTGCGGCAGGGAGCGGCCGGCGAGGTGCAGCAGTTCGAGGCACTCGTCGAAGGTGCCGGAATCGGAGTAGCCCGGGGTGGTGATCGGCAGCAGCGGCTCGAATTCACCGAGCAGTTCGCTGCTCAGGCGGCCTTCACGGGCGGAGAGCCAGTTGCGGTTGCCCTGGATGGTGTTGATCTCGCCATTGTGGGCCAGCAGACGGAACGGCTGGGCCAGCGGCCAGCTCGGGAAGGTGTTGGTGGAGAAGCGGGAGTGGACGATGGCGATGGTGGCCTTCATGCGCTCGTCGTTCAGATCCTCGAAGAAGTGGGTGAGCTGCATGGTGGTGAGCATGCCCTTGTACGTGATGGTACGGGCGGACAGGGATGCGAAGTAGACGCCCACCTCATGCTCGACGCGCTTGCGGATGCGGAAGGTCTTGCGATCCAAGTCCACGCCGGCCAGAGCACCGTCCGGAGAGGCGACCACGAGAGTCTTGAATCCTGGCATGGCGGCAAGGGCCTGCAGGCCAAGGCCGTCCGGGTTGGTGGGCACCACGCGCCATGCGAGGACTTCGAGTCCCTCCTCGCGCACGATCTTGGCAATGGCCTGTTCCTGCTGACCGGAGGTTTCGATGTCGCGGTCAAGGAAGGCGATGCCTGCCGCATAGTGACCGGCTTCCGGCAGTTCGGCGGGCACGGTGGCACGCATGAACTCATCCGGCATGCTCATCAGAATGCCGGCGCCGTCACCTGTGTTCTCCTCGGCACCCACGGCACCACGGTGATCAAGGTTGACCAGCACCTCAATGGCGTCGGTGACGATCTTGCGCTCAGGACGCTTGTTCAAAGTGGTGACCATACCCACACCACAGGCGTCATGCTCGTTGGCGGGATCATACATACCGTCCGGAGCGTGGACCGTGAGATCGAGCGGGGCTTTGAATGTCACCGAAATCACCTCAATTGGTTGTGGGCACGTAAGAAAATCATGCCTCTTCGTTCATTGCTGTTGACACAGTACCGTCGCTCCATGTCATTTACGTTTCATGTGTCCATATACCGAGTCGCCATAAAAGTCAATAGTGATTCTCAAGCAATTTTTTATGGCCAGTTATGGGGGTATTTCGAACTTTTTCGCTCGAAATGTCTATTTGACCACACGAAAATACGATACGGAAACGTCCGTATCGTGAAATGCTGCGTTGGGTGATGTTACGGATTGGCGGCTGTGGACCACCCTCAGTCATGCTTCGCATGACAGCTCCCGCCAGCGGGAACATGAGAACTGTGCATGTCTGACACCATAGCGATCGGCGCGCTCCGCGAACTCACCGAACATGGCATCCACGCGCCCGACGACGTACGGCTCATGGGATTCGACGGTATCCCCTTCTCCGCCTGCACCAACCCACCCATCAGCACTGTGGCGATGGACGTCCCCGCAATGGCTCGTACGGTTATCGATCGCATGGTGACGCTGAACGAGTCGAACCTACGGCATGAACGGCCCGATGACATCACCCATGACCATATCCAGTTCCAGGTGATGCCACGCACGTCGACTCTGTCCGCCTGATACCGGCCGGCACCCTTATGAGTGCCGGCCTTCATCCTTGAAAATATGAAGGCTATGCCACGTACAGCGCGGCGGGATACGTAAGATACGAAATCTCATCGAGCTGATCGACCGTCACATATCCGGCTGGCGCGTTGAGCACGTCCGGAATGCGGTTGACGATTGTGGCGCACGTATGTTCGACGGTCGCCGGCTTGACCACGTGGAACTCCACGTCCGGTTCACCCTCGATCTTCCAATCGCACATATCGCCATCATCCGGCCCGTACACCTTGCCGATACAGGCAGTTTCCAACGTGATGCCCTGATTAGTTTCGGTGGTTACCACGGCGGACATGCCGATGCATTTGCCGACCGGAATCGTCTCGCCCATCGTTTCGGAATACACGTCGACATCGCTGAAATACGGCACACTGGCCTGGGTCTGCGATGCGATGGTAAGCCCAAGCTTCTGGGCCAGCGCTTCATTGGAATTCCATACATACGAGGGCACCACGGTTTCGGGATGCGCGAGCTCGGCCTCGAACTCCTCGGCGGTCAGACCGCAGCCGTGCGCTTTGGCCAAAGCCAGGCCGTAATCCTCGACGTTGTAGCTCACCGCACCGGTGATCTTCTTGATGCTGTGGCATCCGGCGGCGACGGTGGAGACCATGTTCACCCAGTAGATGTCCTGCATGCCGGAGCCGACCATGGTGGCACCGGCTTCCTTGGCGATGATGTCGAGACGGTTCGTGGTGGCCGGATCGGTGGTCCACGGGTAGATGCATTCCTCGCAGGTGGTGATCACGCTGATGCCGCGGGCCAAGCACTGCTCGCACATGGTGGCGATTTCGTTCTCGAAGCTGAATAGCGTGACTACCGCGATATCCGCGTCGCACTCGTTGAGTACAGCCTCGGCATCGGCGCGAATCGGCACATTGATGGGGCCGATGCCTGCAAACACACCGGCATCCATGCCCACGACTTCCGGGTTCACGTCGATGGCACCGACGATTTGAATGCCTTTCTCGTGCATATAGCGAATCGTGTACTTCGCCATTTTGCCGCAGCCGTATTGAATGGCTTTGATTGGTTGCATACCGCATGCTCCTTTGCAACAGTGCATATTGGCCATTGGAGAAGTCTCGCCGTCGAGACCAAGCCAATAGCCTTTACTCTACCGACATCAGGCTGGGCATTCACTGATATCGGCGGCACTGGAGTGTCGGGGAGAGTCGGTGTAGCGGTACCACTACCGAACAGAAGGGCTGGGGCCATCACGAGGTCTCCCGCCGAATCACGGCATCTCGCTGATTTTCTGCCCGCCGGGCAGGGGCCCATGCCCATCGGCGTATGCGCCGCTGATCTGGCCGAATCCAACGACCCGAGAGAACGACGCGCAGGGGCTCGAAACCCTTACAGAACTCATCACGGCATACAACAAGGAAATGAGCAATGATTTCCCGCATTGCAATCCCCAGCGGCGCTCATCCGTGGAATATCGTATACATGGTGGCCGAGCGCATTGCCGAATCATGACTGCTCACCGGCGGTCTCATGGTGCAGTTGCACGCCATCATGGGCGGTCTCGACGTGCGTCCCGCTACCGACGCGGATCTGCTTGGCGCGTTGATTCTTAAGAGCGCCGCATACCAAGCAGACCATGCCGGATATGGAGATAGACATCTGTACGATGCCGCAATGCTCGCATCCCTCATCACCGACCCTGATGCCGAAACTCGGCGACTACATAGCCACACGGATCGCAGACGTATCAAGCTCCCGTACGACATGCTCACCGATGAATCACCTTACTGGAACAACCTTGACGAACAACATCGCAGAACAGGATTCGATGCCATAGAGACACTGGCCGATTGGTAGCCGCTCTACCGAACCCGGCTGTGGCGGATACCAGTCAGACCAATCCCGCCTACAACCTACTTCCGGTTACGTAGGGCGTGGAGCATGGCGACGAACACGATAACAATGACCACGGCCATGATCGCACAGATGAGTTTGCCGGGGATGCGTTCGTCGCGGGCCTATTGCATCGCGGCGTCTGCCGCTGAGATAGTGCCCGAGGTCTGGGGCTGAGTCTTCAGAGTTGCCGATTGTTCAAAAGTCATACTCTAACGATAATGCTGCGGAAAGCGGTTACCATAAAGCGTGCTCACAGTCGCCCGTCATGCGAACTTTTTGAAAACTGTTGATAAATAGCCATTTTCCGCAAAAGCCCTTGCAAAACACTATGATTTAGAACATCTATTAGTATGACGTAAACCATATTACAAACTACTTAAGGTAAGCGCTTACAGTTCGGCATGAGAGACTCCTCACCACGATATGGATGCGCTACAGTCACTATCGATTGATACGCACGCCCCATCGACTACGCGATTTCGCCGTCGCCGTACGCGCGTTCGGAGGCTCGCAGACACGGCTTGCCTTGCACCACCTCGACCTGCGAGGGCGGCGCGTCATCGCCGGCGCGCTTGGCCTGGATCTGTTCGAACAGCATTCGGAAGGATCGCTCCCCCATGTCCAGGAAGTTCTGGGTGTAACTGGTCAGCGCCGGATTCCACATGGCACCGAAGTTGCGGTCGTCAAAGCCTACGACGCTCACGTCAGCAGGCACGCGGCGACCAACCTCCCTTAGACCCCGGATCACAGCGATGGCGGTCTCGTCGTTGCCGGCGAAAATCGCAGTCACATCACCACGACGGCCCAAGGTGCGCCCAGCCTTGACCGACTCCTCCAAATCATCGTCGGGCACGATGATTGGGTCAGGTGCCGTGACGCCGCGCTCCTTGAGCGCGTCACGCCACCCATTGGTGCGGGTGTTATCGGTCGGACCTTCCGGACGCCCCACATGGAACACGGTGCGATGGCCGAGATCCAGCAGATGCATGGTCATCCAACGGCCGCCATCCCTTTCGGCGTTGATGACCTGGTATTCGCCGTCGCCGAAGCTGCCACCCACCACGACCATCGGCATATCTTTGGGAATGTATTCCAGTGCGGCGATGCCGGCCCGGTCGTACTCGTAGACGATCACGCCCGCCGGCCTGATCGACAAACCCATGCGCACGCGAGCCTTGACGGAGTCCATGTCGGACTCGTCCAAAGAAACAATATTGAGCAGGAACCGACGTTTACGGGCGGCGGCCTCCACCCCATGGTTCGTTTCGGACGTGGAGAAGGCGGAAGGATTGGCCGCGAACACCACCACGGAGTCCATCTCCCGGTTCGACAGAGCGCGCGCCACAATGCTCGGCTCGTAGCCCAGCTCCTTGATGGCCTTGGCGATGCGTTCACGCTTGTCTTCGGTGACGTTGACGGTGCCGTTGAGATACCGGGAGACGGTCGGTGCCGAGACTCCGGCCAGTTTGGCCACGTCCTTGATCACCGGCCGGGTGCGGCCCGCACTTCTCGCCATCCTTGTCTCCCCTGTTGTTGTCAGTTGTTGTTATTGCGTATGTTAGAGAACCGGCATCACTATGACAGCCATCCAGTCACACCCATATCCGTTCAGCCGCGCTCCGACTTCGGTTCTCCGTTTTTCGCCGCGATTCATTGTAGTTCATGACGGGGAACCTATACCCAAATCGATAACTTCGTGAAAACCGTACGCTGAGTTGCGGTGAGTGTACGGTTTCCGCGAAATCATCCCTAATTTCGTGAAGAACGTACACTGAATCGTCGTCAACGTACGGTTTTCACGAAATGGGGCCTCATCTCGTGAAGAACGTACACTGAGTCATTCTGAGCGTACGGTTTTCACGAAATGGCAGCTGATTTCGTGAAGAACGTACGCTGAAGATGCCCCCGGTGTCACTGATGACTGTTTTCGGTATGGAAGGCGGCGCAGCAAGGTGTCCTAGGCTAATATCGCCTCCGACAAGACCGTCGGCAAAGCCGTCGACGTCGATTCAAGTTATCCACAGCAACAATTCGCGTGACATAGTATCCACATTTGCCGGTTGAGCTTGTGCAACGATCAAAATCACCCTTAGCGTCGAGATATGAAAGAACACAAGGAAGTTTCTGCACTGCTGCAGCAGGCGAAGCAGGAGCGTCGCTGCTGCTATGGCACCAGTGATGCGCAACGGCGCGCCCTGAAACGTCGCCTGCATGCCGGGGAGCTGGTGTCACCGTATAAGAACCTGTACGCCGACCGAACACTTTGGAACACCATGACCAGAGAGCAACAGTCATTGCAGGTCATACGTGCGTTGTCCGCAATCCACCCTCAGTGGGTATTTGCGGGGTTGAGTGCGGCGTGCGTATACGGACTGCAGCACAACTATTCCCTGCACGACGGCACAGTGCACATCGCCTCGAAGTCCGGCATCGGCGGCGGAGACGAGGCGCGTCTCAACCGCATCTATATCAATCGGATTCCGACGCGGAAGCATAACGGCATTCTCTTGACGACTCCGGCGCGAACGCTGCTCGACTGCGCGGCATTCCCATTCCCACAGGCGCTGCCCATATACGATTCGGCTCTGAGAAAGTCCCTGACGACCATCGAAGAGGTGCAGTCGCTGATGATTCAAAGCGTCTGCGACGAGGTCTCCGTGACCAAGCTGCTGAAGTACGCGGATCCCCTGAGCGAAAACGGCGGCGAATCATTGATGCGTGGCCAGATCACCGAATTGTCTTTCGGCATCCCCCTGCTGCAGGTGCAGTTCATGAATCCCGACAATCCCGCAATGTCATATCGCGTCGATTTCTGTTGGAAGCTCGCAGACGGCCGCATCATCGTGGCAGAATACGACGGCATGGCCAAATACGCCGACATCAGCAACAAGAATCGCGCAAGCCTCCAGGCGAAAATGGAGTACGACCGCAGACGTGATCGGCATCTCCGGGAACAGGGCGTCACCGAAATCGTCCATGTGTTCTATGAGGATCTGCTACGCCCCATCAATCTTGAGACCAAGCTGCTCAAGGCCGGTGTGCCCAAAATCCGGTGAAGATAGGCCCCATTTCGTGAAAACCGTACGCTTACGACGACTCAGCGTACGTTCTTCACGAGATGAGACCCCATTTCGTGAAAACCGTACGCTTACGACGACTCAGCGTACGATTTCCGCGACATGAGGCCATACCTCGTGAAAACCGTACGCTCAGAACAAGGCCGTCAGAAGGTCGACTAGACAACCTCTTAACTACCGAATGGTATCTAAAGAACGGTGATATTCCGCCAGAAACGCCGAGAGCGGAATAGTCCCCTTGCGTTTGTCATCGGACTGCGTTATTCTGAAACCGGTTTCAGAAAGAAGCCGATAAACAAAACTCAAAGCCCCAAGGTTTTGACCAACGAAAGGAAACATGATGTCTCTCAAGGATTCCATGATTCGCGGTCTGGCTGTGTACGGCCTGAGCTCCATGAGCCAGTGCGGTCGCGCCAACAGCAGCACGCTCGTCGACCTGATCAACAAAGCCAACAAGAACGCTCGCTGAGCCATCGGCTCCGGTCCGGCAATCCAATCAGATTAGCCACGGACCCCATAACAACAAAGCTTAAACAACAATCGCAAAGCCGCTCACGGCGATGCGCAAACGAAAGGTAATGATTATGTCTCTCAAGGATTCCATGATTCGCGGTCTCGCCCTCTCCGGTATGGATGCCATCGCCCGCGCCGGCTACGCCGACTCCAAGATGTTCGCCGACATCATCAACGCCGCCAACAAGGACGCTCGCTGAATCTAGCGAACAATCCCGTTCATGAGATTGCACGACACATACGAAGGCAATCCCCCGCAGGCCGCAATCGGCCGGCACACCACAATAATTGAATAACGCAATAATTCAACACAGTAAAACTGAACAATAACCGGGACAACGGGGTCCATATATTCTTTCTTTTCCCATCGTGCGTACGCCGCGCCAGCACAGGTTCACATACGATGCACACGGCCGCCAATACACGATGCGTCATCATCAACGCCCTCACCGCATCATGAGATACTCCCCCGTCCGTTGTCCACACTGTTGCCTCTACAATGCCTGTGATGCACGCCGAACGGCATCCTGCACAGTGACTGAAGAACGAAACACCAAGGGACGGAAATGGATAACGAACTCTTCGAAAAGGCGCCGATTCCGGAGGCGTATTTCTCGCTGGCGATGCCCGTGGTGCTCAGCATGCTGGTCACCTTGGTGTACAACATGGTCGACACCTATTTCATCGCGCATACGGGAAACACCGATATGGTGGCGGGCGTCTCCCTCACCGCGCCAGTGTTCACCGTGATGATCGCCCTCGGCGACATCTTCGGCCTCGGCGGCAGTTCGGTCATCTCGCGCTTGTTCGGCCAACACCGGTTCGCCGACGGCAAGCGACTCAGCGCGTTCTGCTTCTATGCCGCCATCGCCACCGGCCTGCTGATTCTGGTGCTGGGTCTGGCGTTCCGCGACCCGATGCTCGCGCTGCTCGGCGCCACTGACGACACTTGGCAGTATGCCTCCGACTTCTACACGCTGATCATCGTCGGCTCGCCGTTCATCATCGTGTCGATGACGCCGTCCAACCTGCTGCGCACCGAAGGCCACGCCGTGCAGTCCATGATCGGTTCGGTGGCCGGCACGGCGGTCAACATCGTGCTCAATCCCCTGTTCATCCACGGGTTCGGCTGGGGTGCTGCGGGTTCGGCCGGTGCCACCGTGATCGCCAACATCTGCACCGACGCCTATTTCGTCTGGTTCACGCTGCGTCACAGCAGCAACCTGTCCATCGACCCGCGGACCGTCATCGACCGCGCGCGCCGGCGTCTGGCGGTCACGGCCCGGGAGGTCGGGAGCATCCTCGCCATCGGCATCCCCTCGGCGATCACGAACCTCACGCAGAGCGTCGGCATCGTCATGATCAACCTGTTCCTGCTCCCCTACGGTACCGACGCGGTAGCCGCGATGGGCATCGCGCTGAAAGTCATCATGATCGCGGTGCTGGTTTTCGTGGGATTCGCGTTCGGCGCGCAGCCGCTGATCGGCTACAACTACGGCGCCCGCAATATGCCTCGACTGCGCGGCATTCTGCGTTTTTCCTACCTGTTCCTGTCCCTGTTCGCCCTGGTGATGACCGTGGTGCTCAGCCTGTCCGACCGTCTGCTGATGGGATTCTTCATCGAGGACGCCACCATCATCACGCTGGGCGCCGGCATGCTGCGGGTTCAGCTGCTGAGCCTGGTGTGCGTAGCCGTCGTGATGGTCACGACCTGCACCTTCCAGTCCGCGGGCAAGGCGGTCGGCGCCTTTGTGCTGTCGATCAGCAGGCAGGGTGTGATGCTGGCGATTACCCTGTTCGTCGGCTCCCGGCTGGCCGGCTATCAGGGTGTAATCGCCGCGCAGGCCATCGCCGATCTGCTGACCGCGATTGTGGCGGTCATCCTGTTCGTCGTGATGTTGCCTGAGCTGCGCAGTCGGAAAGCTCGCTGATAGAGCAACACGAGGTTTAGCAGACACGCATTCGGAGAGCCAATACGCTGCGTAATATTGCGCGCGATATTGCGCAATGGGAGGCGGTGCCGTTTTGTTGGACTCATCGTTGATTCCATCACCACCAATCATGTCACAAGACCGAGCTCGCGTCGACGATCCATGATACCAGTTCCACGATGCCGGTGTCGCTGTCTTTGCGATACACGGCGGTCAGTTCGCCGCAGCTCACGGTTTCCAGTGTGGCGCGCACGTCTTCCTTTCCGGTACTCGCTCCCGCTGGCGGGAGCTGTCTCGCGTAGCGAGACTGAGGGTGGTTCTCAGCGCTGGCCCCCCAGTCGGGCGAAGCCCGCCAGCCCCCGCCAGCGGGAGCCTGCTCACAGTTGTAGGGTTCGTACGATTTGTTCGGTGGTGCGGGTCACGTTGGCGGCCGCGTCGGCCAGCAGCTCACTAAGGCTGGCGGCTCCGGGCGCGATGCCGAATACCGCGTCGATGCCGACCTCATGCAGCTCATCGATGCCGGTGCCAATATGCCCGGCTACTGCGATGACCGGCTTGCCGTGGCGCTTGGCGGTTTCGGCCACGCCGGCCGGGGTTTTGCCGAACTTGGTCTGGAAGTCGATGGAGCCTTCGCCGGTGAACACCACGTCAGCCCATTGCGCGGCCGCATCGAGCCCGGATTGTTCGATGACGATGGCGATGCCCGGGCGGAATTCGGCGTTTAGGAAGCCCTTCAGTGCTGCACCGATGCCACCGGCCGCGCCGGCACCCGGCACGTCGTTCACGGCAACGCCGAGCTGGCTGTCGATTCCCTGCGCAAAATGCGCGAGGGCGGCGTCCAATGTGGCGACATCATCTTTGGACGCACCTTTCTGCGGGCCGAACACGGCGCTGGCTCCGGTGGGGCCGGTCAGCGGGTTGGTCACGTCGCAGGCGGCGGTGATGGCGACGTTCTTGAGAGCCGGGTCCATCGTGCTGATATCGATGGTGGCCAGATCGGCGAGAGCCGCTCCCCCGTGCTTAAGGTCGTTGCCGTTCCCGTCCAGAAGACGAACGCCAAGGGCCTGCAGAAGTCCGGCACCGGCGTCGTTGGTGGCGCTGCCGCCGAGCCCGACGATGATGCGCTTGGCTCCGGAACGGACGGCGGCGAGCATGAGTTCGCCGGTGCCGTAGGAGGAGGCGATCAACGGGTTGCGTTCTTTGGCTTCAAGCAGTGCTAGTCCGCTGGCTTCGGCTGTCTCGACCACGGCGGTCGTGCCGTCGGCGAGCAGACCGAAGTGGCCTTCGACAGGCCGGCCGAGCGGGTCGTGGACCGGCACGGCGTGCATCGATCCGCCAGTGGCGTCGACAAGCGCGCGTGCGGTGCCTTCACCGCCGTCGGCCATGGGAAGGCAACGGACCTCGGCATCGTGGTCGGCATTCTCAATCCCCTGAGCCATCGCCCGGGCCGCCTCCATGGCGGTCAGGCTCTCTTTGAAGGAGTCAGGGGCGCATAAGTATCGCGTCATGCTTCGAGCATACCGCACGACACGCCGAAACGGTAAACGCTTTCCGTAATTCGCGTGATTATTTTTTGTTCAGAATTCAGGCTTTCCAATCCACAATGCTACTATTGCAAGCAAAAATGCGATATCGTTGCGGTAAACGTTTAGACACGTTTTCCGTTTCAGGGAAGAAAAGGACCGATTCGATCGTGGCTGTACAGAACGATAAGGCGCAATCGCCAGCGACATTGATGGATGTCGCCAAAGAAGCCCAAGTCTCCATCGCCACCGCATCCCGCGTGCTCAACGGCAGCACCCGCAAGGTACGCAACCAATCGTATGTCAAGGTGATGGAAGCAGCCACCAAGCTCAACTATCGTCCCAACGCCTATGCTCAGGCAGTGGCCAAAGGCACCGCACCGAACATCGTGCTGCTGGTCTCCGATATCTCCGATCCCTACTTCGCATCCGTATCGCAAGGCGTGGTCAAGGCGGCGGCCGAACGCGGCATTTCCGTGACCATCGGCGTGGCAGCCACCCCGCACGAAGAGTTGGAGGCGGTGCGTAAGTCCGTATCCACCAGGCCGCGCGGCATCATCATCTCCGAAAGTGAATACACCGACGCGCCGGAACGCCAGGCGTTGCAGACGGAACTCACCCAGTACGAAGCATCCGGCGGACGTGCCGTGTTCGTGCTCAACCGCAACCTGCCCTTCCCGGCCGTGGACGTGGCGAACGATGTCGGCGCGCGCGCCATCGCAAAGCTGATCGTCGATTCCGGGTATACGCGCCCTGCGATTCTCAAGGGCGATGACGCACATCGCTCCTCCAAAGAACGACTGGCCGGTGTGATGGAAGTGTTGGACGAGGCAGGCATCACCGTGGATCCGAAAGCCGTGGCGAACGGTAAGTTCAGCCGCACCGACGGCTATGCGGCCGTCATGCAAATGGCCCGATCCGGACTGCTGAAGCCGGGCGAAGGCGCACTGTACGACGGCAAAGGCATCGATTCAATCATCGCGCTCAACGACGTGATGGCCATCGGTGCGATGACCGCGTTGCGCGCCAACGGCATCGAGCCGGGTCGGGAAATCGGCGTCACCGGTTTCGGCGACATCCCCTACTCCGCCGACGTGTTTCCGCCACTGACCACCGTGCATCTGCCGCTGGCCGAAATGGGCCAGGCCGCCGTGGACAGCATCCTGTCCAACCGCGATGACGGGGAGGCCACCGGCGGCACTGCCAACCGCCTGATCTACGTGCAAAGCGCCCCGGACGTAGTCCTACGCGGTTCCCTCCCCCGCCGGTAAAACAAAAATAGCTCCCTCTGACGGTGTAACCACAACTAGCGAACGGGTAATGGCGACTGCCGCGCACCATACCACCGACTCATACACCGACGAAATCGAAGAACTGTTCGATTACCGAGTCATTGAGCAACCGACCACGACGAGTGGGCACCACTCGATGATTATCGGATACGGTAATCAGGCCTTCGCTGATCATGGGGGCGAGTTGGTCAACCGAAACGGTTCGGAGAGTCTGGGGCGTGCTGCTCATACCCGCATCGTTGATGGCGCGGTTGATGCGGCCGAGATCGAGTCCCTCGTGCAGGCGCAGCCCGAGCATGATGAGCTCTTCGAGGTTTTCCTCGGGAGTGATCGTCTCGCTATCGGCCCACGGCACACGGTTCTCGTTGATGGCCGTGCCCCACAAACGCGGGTGCGCGATGTCCCAGCTGCGCAGACCGTGTGAGACAGAAACCACCCCCAGTCCGGCATCCGCCGGACAACCCCCGCCAGCGGGGGCATGAATTTCTTGGGAGTTGTTCCCATGCGCGTTGATCATACCTAGTTCGGCGTTGGCCTGTCCATCAGCTGAGGCAGAGGCAATGGCTTCGGACTTGCTCCCGCCAGCGGGGGCTGTCAGCGAAGCCGACTGGGGGTGGTCAGCCTCGGTCACCGCGTTGTAGTGGGAGTGGGCACCTGGCCCTAGACCGGCCCAATCAACGTTGCGCCAGTAGCCGAGGTTGTGCTGGCTTTCGTATCCGGGGCGGGCCCAGTTGGAGACCTCATACCATTCGAGGCCGGCGGCGGCGAACAGGTCGTCAGCGATCTCGTATTTAGCGGCCTCGTCATCGTCATTGGGCTTGGGCAGAGTGCCGGCCGCGATTTGACGGCCCATTTTCGTGGTGGGTTCCACGGTCAATGCGTAGGCGGAGATGTGGTTCACGCCAAGATCGATGGCGGTCGTGACCGAGGTGCGCCAATCGTCAAGGCTCTCCCCCGGAGCGCCGTAAATCAAATCCACGCTTGAGCGCAGCCCAGCCTTGTTCGCCGCATTGACGCCTGCGGCCACGTTGGCCGGCGTATGCGTGCGGTCGAGGGTTTTGAGCACATGTGGCACGGCGGACTGCATACCGAAGGAAACACGGGTGAAGCCGCCGGCAGCGAGCTCATTGATGTAATACTCGTTGACCGTGTCCGGGTTGGCTTCGGTAGTGATTTCCGCGTCGGGCGCGATGCTCCAGATCTTGCGGACGGCATCGAGCATGGCGACCAGATCGCGGGCGGCGAGAATTGTGGGGGTGCCGCCGCCGAAGAACACGGTGGAGACCGGCGGCTCCTCGATGCCGTGGTCGAGCTGCCACTGCTTGGTCAATTTCATTTCCCGAATGACCATATTGGCATAGTTGCCGCGCGAGGCCCCCGCACCAAGATCCGTAGCCGTGTAGGTGTTGAAGTCGCAGTAACCGCAGCGCCGCAAGCAGAACGGGACGTGGATGTAGACCTCGAACACTAGCCCTCGGTCTTCTGGGCGGCACGGATCTTGTCTTTGGTGTCGCGGTCGTTGGAGTCCTCGCCGGTGGACAGAGCTGCGATGAACGCCTCCTGCGGCACCTCCACATGGCCGAGCATCTTCATGCGCTTCTTGCCAGCCTTCTGCTTTTCGAGCAACTTGCGCTTACGGGTGATGTCGCCGCCGTAGCACTTGGCGAGCACGTCCTTGCGTAACGCACGAATGTTCTCACGTGCGATGATGCGCGAACCAATCGCAGCCTGAATCGGAATCTCAAACTGTTGGCGAGGAATCAGACTACGCAATTTCTTGGTCATCATCACACCGTACGAATACGCCTTATCGCGGTGAACGATGGCACTGAACGCATCGACCTTCTCGCCCTGAATAAGGATGTCCACCTTGACCAAATCGGCGGACTGCTCGCCATCCTCATGGTAATCGAGGGAAGCGTAGCCCTTGGTGCGGGACTTGAGCTGGTCGAAGAAGTCGAACACGATTTCCGCCAGCGGAATGCGGTAGTGCATCTCGACACGATCGGTGGAGATGTACTCCATCGTGCCCATAATGCCACGGTGGTCCTGGCACAGATCCATCACCGCACCGATGAATTCCTTGGGCGTGATGATGTCGGCGGCAACCATCGGCTCGACAATCTTCTTGATTTTGCCGTCCGGGAATTCGCTCGGGTTGGTCACATGATGCTGGCTGCCGTCCTCGGCGGTCACGTCGTAGGTGACGTTCGGGGCGGTCTGGATCAGGTCGAGGCCGAACTCGCGGGAGAGTCGCTCGTTGACGATTTCCATGTGCAGCAGACCCAGGAAGCCGCAGCGGAAGCCGAAGCCTAGGGCCACGGAGGTTTCCGGCGTGTAGATCAGGGCGGCGTCGTTGAGCTTGAGCTTGTCGAGTGCATCACGCAGTTCGGGGAACTGGGCGTTGTCGATCGGGAACAAACCGGCGTAGACCATCGGCTTCGGGTCGCGATAGCCGGGCAACGGCTCGGCGGCCGGGCGGACGGCCGAAGTCAGGGTGTCGCCCACCTTGGACTGACTCACATCTTTCGCACCGGTGATGATGTAGCCAACCTCGCCGGCACCGAGTGCCTTGGTGCGGGTCATATCGGGGCTGATCACGCCGATTTCAATGGGATCGTGGGTCATGCCAATGCCCATCATGTGGACCTTTTCGCGGTCATGCAGTTCGCCGTCCTCCATACGGATGTAGGTGACGATGCCGCGGTAGGAGTCGTAGACGGAGTCGAAGATCAGCGCGCGGGCGGGGGCCTCGGGGTCGCCGTGCGGGGCGGGCACGTCCATGACGATCTGGTCGAGCAGGTCGGCCACGCCTTCGCCGGTTTTGCCGGAGACGCGCAGCACGTCGCTCGGCTCGCAGCCGATCAGACCTGCGATCTCCTCGGCATGCTTGTCCGGCTCGGCGGACGGCAGGTCGATTTTGTTGAGCACGGGGATGATGGCCAGATCATGGTCGATGGCCATATACAGATTGGACAGGGTCTGCGCCTCGATGCCCTGGGTGGCGTCGACGAGCAGCACCGCGCCTTCGCAGGCGGCCAGTGCGCGGGACACCTCATAGGTGAAGTCCACGTGGCCGGGGGTGTCGATCATACCGAGCGTGTATTCGGTGCCGTCAAAGGTCCATGGCACGCGCACGGCCTGGGATTTGATGGTGATGCCACGCTCCTGCTCGATATCCATACGGTCGAGGAAGCGATCGCGCATCTCTCGCTCTGGCACAATGCCGCTCAACTGCAGGATGCGGTCGGCCACGGTCGACTTGCCGTGGTCGATGTGTGCGATGATACAGAAGTTGCGAATCACCGACTGATCCGTGGAACCCGGCTGATTGTGTTGGACGACCAACGCATTCCTCCTCTTGGCATATACTCAAACTTCACCTAGTGTAGCCGAGGGACTGTATTCGGCGTGGCATTGCGCGGGTTTTTCCGGGGTTCATGCTATCCTCTAACTTTTGTATGTCCTTATAACACACATCGTTTGGAGTAAACGTGGCAAACATTAAGTCGCAGAAGAAGCGCGTGCTCACCAATGAGAAGGCGCACCTTCGCAACGTGGCTGTGAAGTCCGGCCTGAAGACCGCCATCCGCGCCACCCGCGAAGCCATCGCCGCCGGTGACAAGGCTGCCGCCGAGGCCGCCTACAAGGTTGCCGCCCAGAAGCTCGACAAGGCTGCTGGCGCTGGCGTGATCCACAAGAACCAGGCCGCCAACCGCAAGTCCGGCCTCGCTGTTGCGATCAACGCTCTGTGAGCATAAGCCTCTTAAGGTTTTAGAAAGTCCCGCAAGTCATCTGGCTTGCGGGACTTTTTGTATCTCCGTTCAAAGAGGTACATTGGCGGTCTTGCGAAATGACATCTCCGTTCAGAGAGGTACCGAATACGGGAAAAACCAACTATAAACGCCATCATTGCAACACTTATACTCAGCGTTTCGTGCTTCAGGTACCTCTTTGAAAGCAGTTAGCATTCTGCAGAAGGCCAGATGTACCTCTTTGAAGACAGTTAGCCCTGAGGCGGCCTTGAACCATCCTGAGGCTTGTCTTCTTCGTCCTTGGTGGTATCGCCGGGATCGACGGTATCGGCGTGCGGATGGATGACCGGGCGCTTGAGATATCGGCTTTCGCTGGGCAGGTAGACGCGATGACGTTCGACGGCTCCGGGCAGAGTGACGTTGAAGCCTACCGAGAGCAGTCGCAGCGCCACCACGATGATGACGATCAGCACGTCGAGCAGCATTTCCGAGCGCATGTCGAACCAGCCGTAGCTTACGCCGCGCCATACCAGCACGGTCAGGATGCAGCCGATGAACGAAGGCACAGCATAGAGGTGTTTGTCTCGAATAATCATTGGCACGTCGCCAATGAAGATGTCACGAATGAGGCCGCCGGCCAGTGCTGTGAACATGCCAAGGAATACGGCTGTCATGCCTGAGGAACCGTAGGCCAGAGCTTTTGCGGTGCCGCTGACTGCGAATAGTCCGAGGCCCAGAGCATCGATGACAGTCATCGTCCATTTGAGTTTGGTGATCTCCGGATGGGCCACCACCACGATAATGCCGGAAAACAGCGTGGTGAGCACATAGCCTTTGTCGGTGATGCCGACCGGCGGCAGGGCACCGAGCATCACGTCGCGCACAAGACCGCCGCCGAGTGCGGTAAGCCATCCGCACAGCATGATGGTGAAGATGTCGTAGCCCTTGCGAATGGCGGCAAGTCCGCCCGACAATCCCCAACACAGGATTGCTAAATACTCGATGACCACAAAAACGATGTTGTTCTCCAACGCCACCTGCATGAGCCACTCCCCTCTGGTACCGCTTCGGTTCGTCTCAGTCCGTCTTCGTTCTGTTCCCGTTCATCCTTATTCGGCGCTACAGCCCGTCGTACCCGAGCCTACAACAGGCCTTGCCTGAGTAGTATGGCCGGGGAGGAAGGGGCCACTAAGACGTGAATAGGATGGCAATGACGCCAGCTTGCCGGTAGTCGTTGGCAACTCAGCCCCTCTAGGTTTTACGATCCGTGATCAAAAAACATGTATGGACTTAATCGTTGTTGATTTCTGATTCAATCAAGGCGACTTTTTCTTCGACATCACGCAAGCGATTGCGCAGTGCGGACTCGATATCGATGCCGTCAACGCGGGCCTTGCGCACGACGGCGAGGATTTCATCGGCGTAGGCATCGGCCTTCTCCCGTTCAGCGGAATTGTCGCCGCTTGATTCGGATTGGTTCGCCGCTTGAGGATGTACATCATCTCGCTGAGCATCAGCCGCAGCCGACTCATCAAACGCCGCGAACAATCTATCAGCATTCGGCGATTTGGAGATGCGAGAAACGACTTTGGCCGCGCGAGGCAACGCACCTTGAGCGCGGGAAATGCCCTCAAGCACGGATTTACGATGCTTTTCCTGCTGTTTCATCTTTTCCCATAGAGCCAGCACAGCTTCCGGGGATTCGGGTTGGGCAGCTTCTCCCCCGTCGTTACTGTCAGCATCAAAAGCATCAGAAGAATCAGAGGAATTGCCGGCATCATCAGCCGCAAACACATGCGGATGCCGAGTGATGAGCTTGTTCACCAACCGATCGGCGACCTCATCAATACCGAACGGGTCCTCAGTATCCGATTCGCAGACCCGCGCCTGAAACACGGATTGCAGCAACACATCACCCAGTTCCTCGCGCATGTTGTCACGGTCGTGAGTCTCCACCGCGTCGACGTATTCGTAGGTTTCCTCGAGCAGATTCTTGAGCAGCGACTTGTTCGTCTGCTTGCCGTCCCACGGGCAGCCGCCCGGCGAATACAGCACATCCACCACGGCCTTGACCCGGTCCAGCGCCGTCGCTGCCTCAGCCACCGGCTTCAATTTCGAGCAGTGTTCGAAGCCTGACGGCAAACGGTAGGCTGAAGCATGGTATTCCGTCATGTCACTCATCTTGCTCATAGGTTTGCTCCTGTTCTCATCTGGATGAACCATAACCACCCCCCGCAACGTGCAGAAGACCTAGATCATATTATTTGTTGCGGAATGTTGCTAAATCCATCTGTATCTCTCTAGCCAAGAACATTTCCAATACGCCAAGACCCCTTGGAATTGTTGCTGTTCCAAGGGGTCTTAGTCAGAAACAAAAGGTGCTAGTTCAGCACACCTTCCACATCCAGTAACGTATAATGAAATCAAGGGCTCTCTCGTGAGGAATGGCGGAATTTCAACGATTTGATACGATTGGTATACGATTGGAATACCATTCGCCACGGATTGTTTGTTGGAGAATGTTGGAGAACGGAGGATGTTGGATGCCTAGGATAAGGAAAACCGGAGCGGTCTACCCCATCCGTCACGAGCAGCGGAAAACACTCAAGGACGGCACGGTGAAAACCTACGTGAACTGGCAGGCCAAGGTGGACGGCAGATGGGTGTCCGCCAAGACCTACAAGGAATGCGACAGGAAAATAGCCGAAGCCCTCAAGGAGAAAACCGAATGGGGCATGGGCGTGGACCGCGCCACCCGTCTCGGGGAATACGCGGCGCAATGGTTCGAGCTGAAACGACGCGACCTCAAACCCGCGTCCACCGGCAACTACGCGAGCCTCATAAGCGTCCACCTGAGCAGGTACGCGAACGAGAAGCTGGGCGAAGTGACCGCCTCGGCGGTGCAGCGCATGATAGCCAACATGCGCAACCTCGACGGCACCCCATGCTCATACGACCGGCAGTTGGGTTTCTACAACATCCTGAACCAGATATTCAAGGCGGCGGTGGCCGACCGGCTGATACCCACCAGTCCCGTCACCAGCGCGGCAAGGCCGAAACGCAGGGACACGGGACTGGCCGGGGACCGGCGCACCATCAACGGGCCCGTGGTCGTTTCAGCGGACAGGCGCAGCGGCTCGCAGGACCGCAAGGCGTTCACCGTGAAGCAGATGCAGGACATGCTCGAAGCGTCCTCCGACGACCTGTTCATGGGCGCACGCCAATGGTGGAGGCTGCTCACCGGCATGAGACAGGGGGAGATACTTGGAGCCACATTGGACGATCTCGACCTGTGGCGGGACAAGACGTTGGAGACACCGGAAAGCGGCGAGATATGGATAGGCACCTACACGGTGAACTGGAAACTGGAAAGCCTCGACAAGGAGCATGGGTGCGGGGAGCCCGGCAGGGACGGAAGATACCCGTGCGGTTTCAAACGGCCTTCGAGCTGCCCCCGATACCGGTGGAAGGTGCCGGACGGATACGACATGATACACCTGTGCAAGGGGTACGCGTTGACGCCGCCGAAATCCGCGAGAGGCAAGGTCGTGCCCATCATCCCCCAGTTGGGCACCGTCGTACACCGGTATCTGGAAGCCACGGAGAACATCATCCCGAACCCGTACAACCTGATATTCAGGACGCGCGAAGGACTCCCGATATCCGCGTTTGATGACAGGGCCTCGTTCCGCGACCTCATGCGCAGGGCGGGCATCCCCGACTACGAGAACCGGTACGGGCATGAATGCCGCAACTCCGTCGTATCGCTCCTGTTCCACATGAAGGTTGACCCCGGCATCATCCAACGCATCGTCGGCCATTCGTCCGTGGAAATGAGCGAGCATTACCGCACCGTGCCGATAGAGGATTTGATGCGAGGCATGGAGACGATAAGCGACGGGCTCGATTTGAAGCAGATCGAATGGAAGGCCTGACCATATCGGTGAGCCCAACAAAATGGTCCCGTCCTCCAATACAGGAGAACGGGACCAATCTTCATTCCGATACGTCAGTAATCGTAGGAATCGGAATCGTCACTGTATTTTGAATCGTAATATGAGTACAGGGATTGCTCTAGCTGCTCCTGATCCCGCTGCTCCTGAATATCATACATCATGAAGCTGAAGCCTATCGCGGCGACGATGCCTCCGACGACTCCGATGATAATCCATGCGACCAGCGTTGCGCCAACGATGGTGCCGAACGTGACCGGTTTGGCCTGCGCCTCCTTCTCCAACTGCTTCTTCTGCAACAGCAGTACCTCACGTTGCAGTTGTTCGGTGGTTTTGTCCGCGTCGGAAACCTGTTGTTGCGGCTGCGCCGGTTTGACCGTTGCCGGTTGACTGTCTGGAATCGGCTTCTGCGGATTGTTGTCGCTCATAGTTCAATCACCCTTCTTCTCTCCATTGGGGTTGGTGAGCTAATTGTATCCACGAACCGTGTTCCCTGATTGCAAGAAACACGGATAAGGTACATAATCATGCGGCCCGTGCGGCAAGATTGTCATGCAGCCATCGCCGGTAGTCCAACAGGACGCCCACGGTGATGCCCAGTTCCTGTGCCATCGCGTAGGGTTCTCCCCCGTAGAGGTCTTCCGCCTTCATGTATTCGATGGGGTTTATCAGGGCGAACGCCGTCTCTTTGCGGGTCAGGCATTCCTCCTTGGCCGGGTTCATGATGCGCAGTCCGTCATCGAAGTGCTTCGCGTGGATGAGTTCGTGCTGCAAGGTGCAGGTTCTCTGTTCGACGCTCATGGTGGGGTCGATGTACGCGGTGCGGGTATCGGGATTGTATTCCCCGCACTGCGTATCATCAAACTTCTTGTCCTCTATGAGGACCCTCATGCGTCGGGCCTCAATGGTGAGGTCAGTCCAGGTCTTCACTGCGACCGGACTCCGCACGCTTGTTATTATCCCGATAAGCGGCCTTCTCTACTTCTATCTTTCTGCCGATGACCTTTTCAAGCTGGGACGCCACCGAGGCTGTCTTGGATACCGGCTGGCGCAGTGTTTCCTTGGTGAGGCGAGCCAGTTCGATCATCAGCGAACGGCCGGTGGTGCCCGACAATGCGGCAAGAGCATCTACGTCGTTGGTGTCGATGGCCCTTTTGCCGTTGACCCTTTCGCTGACATACGCTTCGGTGAAACCGAGGTATTCAGCAATCTGACGCTGCCTTACCTTGTGCGCCTTCATGTACTTTTTATACTCCGTCGCAAATGCCAAGGCGAACGCAGACATTTCGCGGAAATCATTTGGATTAGCCATACTTAAATCTTAGCATATGCGATACGGCGTGTCTAGTCTTGACAGAAACTTGGCATATGCTAAGTTAATAGACATGAGCAGCACACAGAAACTAACAGCAGCCGGTATTCGATACCGTCTCTTCATCGCACAGAAAAGCCTTCGATGGCTTGCGTCGAAGCTCGGATGGGATGTAAGCAAACTATCCCGCCGACTCGCCGGCCAGCCGGCCTTCAAAGTCGATGAACTGGACATGATCTGCGAAGCGCTCGGAGTCAGTTTCGAGGAACTGCTCACCATCCCAGTGGACATGCATGAGAAGTTCTTCGGCGCTGAGACGCCTGACTTGGAGGTGACGGCATGACTCAGAAGGAGAGTCGCTCACACCTCTACATGATCTGGTCAAGCATGAAGCGCCGTTGCGAGAACCCGAACATGCCGAACTACAAGTATTACGGTGCGAAAGGCATCAAGGTTTGCGGAGAATGGCATTCATTCCCGAAATTCAAGGAATGGGCTAAAGCCAACGGTTATGTTGACGGACTCTCGTTAGATCGCATCGACAGCAGCAGGGACTACGAGCCCGATAACTGTCAGTGGATGACGCTCAGTGATAACGCCACCAAATCATTGGAACGAATAGTCACCGTCGATGGGGTGGAGGGGAATGTTCGAGCATGGGCCAAGTTGCTTGATTGCAGCCCCGGCAACATCTCCTATCACATTTACGGCAAAGGCGTTCCAGTTGAGGAGTTCATTAGACGCCGAGCAAGATACGGGAAAAACCAGAGAGTTGTTCGGAACCCATCTGAGAGGACCGTGAAAGCCATGAGGCGTTTGAACCGCAAACTGGTCGAGCTGACCGAATCGGTCGGAGCTTTGCAAGGCGAACTTGACTTCTCTGAAGAGCAGCGTCTTTCTAAGTCTTCTGACATGGAGGTAACAGCATGAGCAAGGAGAATACGGAAGCCCCTGAGATTTACAGCGGAAAGGTAGGAGTGGAGATCGTACCGGATATGCGCAAGCTCAGGAGCTTCGCCAAGGACTTCATCGCCCTCGTGGACAGTTACTGGCCGGAGGAAACCGGTAGTCCCTTGGCCACGCAATCCGGGCAGACCGGCAACTGTGATTCGCCTACACAGGACATGTCCTCGACACAGCTCCGGCAACTCAACGCCAAAATAAAAAAGGAAATCGAATACACACGCAATCTCTACGAGTGGCTTATTCAATTCCAGCGGGCGCTTGAGGCGGGAGGGGAATCTTCTCGTCCGGCGCAAGGCGACGAAGGACCACGCAAACCTGCCGGAGAGCTTTGTCCGTCATCCGATACTGCTCGAAAGCCAACTCCTGATTCTCCGTCAGAACATCAATCGACTTGATTGTCTTTTGATTGGCCTGAACCAGTAGATCAACAGCCTCGAATAGCTTGTCAATCTCGTCTTGATGACCGTCCGAACCGGTTTTCTGCAATGACTTCCTGACCGTATCGACAAGGGAAACCGCCTGTTCGACCAGTTTGATCATCGAACCGACTTCTTCCAATTCAGACATGATACTTCCCTTCGCTGGTTTGACTGTGAATATCGCAGTTCCCAGTCTACCCGCGAAGGGACCTTACAAGAAAAGAGAAAACCCAATGGTCAGCCAGAATCGTAACCTTTCCCAGAAGCTCGTGGTCGAGGAACGTCGCACCCGTGAATACTTCACCGGCAACGTCACTGCCGAAGGTCTTATCAATGCGGAAATCGACACCGATTACGGTGCCCGTCCCCTCACTCCAAGTCAGGCGCGTTTCGCCGCCAAGGCCCTTGAGGACTTGGCTGACTGCGCCGACGAGAAGAACGAGGAATAACAAGTCTTGCCGCAGTGGGTCGTTTTTTATCCACCTATCGACTACAGGCAAATAAATACCATACTGCGATCTGCTGCGGCAACCATCGGCCGGAACCCTTCGGGGTGTCTGGACACGCACCATCGTCACCACACCATAGGACTCGTCATCCATCTCTCAGAAACCAGAAACACGGTGACGGCAAGGACGTTCTCGGTTCGAATCCGAGTCCGGCCACGAGGAAAGGACATGTCATGAACAGGAAAACGTATGGGGCGCACTGCTCCGGCTGGCAGCATTCCATGGACGAACGCCGCCACATGGTTGAGAACCTTATGCTGCTTGCTGTCGTGACGGTGACGGTATGCGGGTTCCTTGTCCTCGCGTTCCAACCGTATGCGGGACCGTGGAGCATTCTGGCGGGCTTCTGCTGCTGTACCCCACTGACGTTCTCCCACCTCCTAAGCGAGTAGCCATAATGCTTCCGGCCGGGGTCTTTTTATTCCTTACCTTCCTCCCCGGCCGGTGGAGCCAAGCGCACGGTGGCCGTGGTCGTGAAGCGTTCCGATGTCATGGACTTCACGATCACACCCGGGTCCGACTCCCGGCTTGGCGCTCAGAAAAATTTAACCCCTTCGCGTCCTGCGTCGAAACCAGCAAAACAAGGGTTTCGGACGTGTCAGCACCGGCGTAGAAGGACAACCAAATAATCAAGCCCAGTGAAGGGAAACAATCATGGAACTCACCCCATTCGACCGTATGAGACTACTCAGCGAGGCGCGTGGACTATTGCCGCAGGACGAGCTTGAACGTCGGGCACGTCTGATTCTCGACGGTTCCGCCGCTCCTTCCAAGACATCGAAGGAACCCGACTTGCCTCGTCTCATCATCAGCGACTTCCTACGTTCGAAAGGATTCGAGCCGATGAAGAAAAACGCCCTCCATTTCGGCTCCCGTTTGGCCGAGAACTACAAGACGAAGTTCGGCGTCTACCCGCCGAAGCACGGGAAGACCTACATCTACTACGAGATCGACAGGCCTCTCATGGAGGAGACGTGGGCTCAGATTCAGACGGAGGACGCCGACTGATGGCATCTGATTTCAACTCCATCGCCAGAGCAATCCGTTATCTCGGTGATTGCGTCCGTTATCTCGCGGACAAGTATGTGGCCGTGAACGATCGCGTGTACTCGGATTGGAACGAGGCGTCGAAGGTCGTGGGAGACGTTGGCCGCGACCATGTGGCCGATTATGCGGAGGCGTCGCACAAGCAGGGCAAGTCGCGTACTTGGCGTCACAGTCACCTAATGGAGCGTGAAGAACAATTGTCCATGCAGTCGAGGGGTTCTCATGTTGACCCCGAATGACGTTGACGATTTTCCCGACTCGGTGGCCGACACCATCGAGGTTTTAGACAAGGAAGCACTCAAAGCAAGAAAGGAAAGGCAATGACCGTCGAGCAGATGGCCGATGACGATTACTTCGCGTTTGACGCGGTGGACCAGACCGCGTTGAAGAAGTATCTGGTTAGCCCGTTGGCGTATTCGCAGTATCTGACCGGCGAGCATTCGTCCTCTCCCCAGTTCGAGTTCGGGAAGGCGGCTCACAGTCTCATATTGGGCAGTGGCCCCGAGGTGCTGGCGAAACCGAACCTACGCACCAAGGAAGGCAAAGCCATGTATGCGGAGACATTGAAACTGCATGAGGGAGAGGATATCGTATGGCTTTCCCCTGATGATGTGGAGAAGGTCGAGGCCATGCGGGACATGGTTGGAGATTTCTTCACGAAGCTGGATGGTCAGCCGGAGGTGGCGATGATCGCCACCGACCCCGATACCGGGTTGTCGATTAAGGGCAAGGCGGACTGGTTGCCGTCCACTCCCGACCTGGATGGTGTGCTGCGTATCCGTGATTACAAGACCACGGTGAAGTCGCCGGACGAGTTCGAGCGTTCCTGCTGGCAGTACGGGTATCACATTCAGGCCGCGTTCTACATGCGTCTCTACCGGTTGACGATGCCCGAATATAAGGGGCCGTTGGGTTTCGAGTTCATCGTGCAGGAGAAGAACCCGCCGTTCGACTGGATGCGTTACGAGATTCAGGAGGATTCGCCCATCATCACCGAACTGGCGGAACCGAAGATAAACCACGCCTTGCAGGGCATCAAATGGTTCCGTGACAACACGGAGGACCCGTTGGAGGCTATGAGGGCCTACGGGTTGCCCAAATACCCGAAGGATGTCGTGTTCCCCGACTGGAAGCTGTTGGAGGAAGAGGAGGAGATTGAATCATGGCGGTAATCAAGAAGGATGCTCGGGGCGGGCGTGGCACGTATGCGACGCTGGCTTCCGTCGTGAACTATGTGGACGAGCAGGGGTTCGACCTGCAATGGCCGACCCAGTTGATTGACGGACGCCTGTATGTGGATACGGCCGTCAGGAAGAAGGGTACGGACAAGTGGGTTGCCAGTAATTGTCTTATCCCGGTCGAGGTGGGTGATTCGCGTGGCATGAGCGTCATGCAGGCCCTCGGTTCCGCATTGACGTATGCGCGACGCTACAGCACTTGCGGCGCGTTCGGACTGGCGACCACGGATGATGACGGTGAGACGAGCGGCTACAAAAAGCGTTCTGTCAAGGGTATGACCGACGAGCAGAAAACACAGATCGACCGGATTCTCCAAACCATGCGTATTCCCGATGGTCAGGAGAACGGTTTCATCAGCAGCGTGCTGCAACGCAACGTGGTCTACGGGAAACTGTCTGAATCGGACGCGGCCACGTTCATCGAATCGTACAACCGCAACAAGGAGAAGGAGTCTGCCGTCCAGTGAGTTTCACCCCGAGGCCGGGCTGCAAGTGCGCCAGATGCCTGTGGGCCCGGCATGACAAGATCACGCTCCCCCAATGCCCGACGTGCGGGAGTCTGAAATGTTCGGGCGCTCAATCACACATGCTGGTCTGCAACAGGCTGGCCCAAGAGAAACACAAGACGAACAATTACAGGAGGAATGCGTAATGGCCGGAGAACCAAGCATCGAGTTTACCGGATATGCGGGAGAGATCAAGGATTTTCAGGATTCCAGTATTCTCAACGTCAGCGTCCATCCGGGTTACACGGATAAGAACACGAACCAGTGGGTTGACAAGGAGCCTCAGTTCTATGGTGTGCGTCCCTTGTCGAATCAGGCGAAGGATGCTTTGAATCAGGTTCGCCAGTTGAAGTCCCAGCCGAACATGAGCGTGAAGGTTCTTGTGAACGGCAGCTTGTCCAAAAGAGTGTCGGAAAAGGATGGGAAACGGTATGAGAATTGGGATGTCGCGGCCCGCACCATTGCGGTGTTGAGCGCGAAACCCAAGGCCCAGCAGTCTGGTTTCCAACAGTCGCAGCAGCAGTATCAGCAAGGATTCCAGCAGCCGCAACAGGGATTCCAGCAACCGCAACAGCAGTATCAGCAGCCTACGGACCCGTGGAGCCAACCCCAGGACGAATACGGAAATGGGCAGATCTAACCCGTCCCAACACGTCAAGGATTTGGTGGACGCACGCGACCAATACCGGTGCGTCCGCTGCGGCAAACCATTCCATTGGAGCGGTTTCAGCCGGCATCATCGCAGACTCCGGTCACACAAGTGGCCGGGACTGCATGAGGCGTCGAACCTCATCTTGGCGTGTGGGAGTGGCGATACGGGATGTCATGGGTGGATTCACGCCCATCCGCGTGAGGCCATGAGCTTGGGGTACATCGTGAGCGGTTTCAACGATCACCCCGAACTGGTGCCGATTCTCACCGCCCAACATGGTTGGGTGCTTCTGGACGATAAGGGAGGTTGGACGCGATGCGAACCGCCGAAGCAGTAAGCCTGTTGTTCATCCTGTTCTGCCGTGACCCGCAGTTTCGGCGGGCGTTGTACAAGCTCGACCCTGTGTTGTTCCGCAGGTTCACTAATGGGGAGGTGTGGCTGTGAACGTTGATGACATGACCGATGAGGAGTTCATCGACTATTGCCGGAACGGCGGCGAACTGTCCGGCCTGATAACTGAACGTCATCCGAAATGCGATTGGTGCGGTGGCATGTGCCGGGTCGGCAAGGATGGCATGTGCCGGAACTGTCGTATTAGGGAACGGCGTCGAACCGACCCCGAGTATGCGCAGCCTCTGCGTGATCTGGCGAATCAGCGGAACGCTCGTAATCGTGAGAAACGCAATGAGTATGCACGCCGGTACCGGTCGGAGCATTTGGCTCAGGCTCGGGCTTCGGCTCGTAAGTATGCCGCCGCCCATCAGCGTGAGATGGCTGAATACCATCGCCGTTGGATGTCGGAGCATCCCGGCAAAGCCGCCCAGTATAAGGCGAATCAGAAACGTAAACGACAACTGGCCAAGGAGGCTGTCAATGAGTGAGAAACCCTTCTGGGAAGGCAAGACCCTTATGGAGATTCAGAATCTCGATAAGCGAGTCAAGGTGACAATGGAGAACGGAGACGTATTCATAGGGAAGCTCGTGCGGCGTTCCAGAGACGCGGACGGTATATGTAGCCTTTCGATGCAACTCGACGCGCATCGAACATATTTACACGTGTTCTCGGCTGAATCATTTGATACGCAGCCCGTCATTCCCAGTTACGTCGATACCGTCGAATTGTTGGATGACCCCGAGTATGAGCGTATCGATGATATTCACGATGTTTGCAAGGGCGATATTTTCGTCGCGACGAACGGCAATAGATTCTCCGTTGCCGCTGTCGATGATGATGACAAAACAGACAGCACCCTTGCAGTCATAATACAGGCCGAGAATACCAACTACCACACTTGGATGTTTAATTCAAACTTCGCCTACGCATTGCGACCGAAGCCGAAGCTGCCCGACAAGCCCGGCCTGTGGTTCGACAAATATGATGCCGTCTGGTGTTTTGACGGTGATTCGCTTCGCCCATTGAGGGGTGCCATTACGGGCGAGTGGGATATCTACAAAGATACGTGGGGGATCCGTGCCACGACTAGCTTTGCTCCGTTCCGCCCAGCCAAGGTGGTGGAAGATGCGTGACACAATCCTGTGCCTCCTGTGCTACCTGATCGGGGCCATATCTGGTACATGAGCGGCAAGGATAGGGCCAATAACAGAAGCAAGACGCCGCTTGGTTTCGCCCGAGCGGTTTACGAAACCAATCACAGGGAGAACTGAAATGGAAATCAAGAACATAGTCGATCAATCGGTAACTGTCACACGAGTACAGACCCTGCACGTGGGCGACATTTACAAGCGTGTGGAAGAGGACGATGACCATAATGCGACGGTGATTATCGGCAAGGTCATGGATGTTGGCAGCAACGGTGAACAGACCGTGGTGAGTGTTATCGAAGCGAAGCGGGAAAGGTGGGGTGATGTGGCCGTGGAGTCGGTGGCGTTCACCGGCGACAAGGACATGACCTTGTTCCCTATCGATGATTTGGAGATAAGGATTATCGCAACTCCGTTATTCCAGCGTCTTGACGATTCTCTCAGGGCCGCAGAGGAAAAAATCAAGCGTGTTCAAGAGAAGCGTTCGCTGCTGCACCAGATTCTGGAAACGGAGGACAACCAGTGAACATTATCAAAGTTCAGGCTGCGAGCTCGAAGCTCAACCCGTACAACATCAGCATCGAAACCACGGACAGTATCTCACCGGCCATGCTGCATGAGACGGCCAGACTGCTTGAAGGACTCGGCTGCACCGATATCCGAGACCTCACCATCAACACCGGCAACGATCCCCTCAACGATGGAGAATACTAATGAGCGACAAGAAACCCTTCTGGGAAGGCAAGACATGCAGCGAAATGGCCGGACTACACGTCAAGGTCACATTCAAAAACGGGACAGTAGCAACTGGCGTAACTGACGAATGCGGAGATATCGACGGTGTTGACAGCCTCAGTTGCGTGGATGTCGATGACAAGTTCGTTCCATGTTCCTACGTCGAGTCTATTGAATTGTTGGATGACCCCGAGTATGAGCGTATCGACAACATTGAAGACGTGCGTGAAGGTGATATCTTCGTCGCTAAGGACGGCAACCACTATCCGATCAAGTACATTGGCGACTACGGCCTTGGTGCCACGTTCTGTGTGAGTCTTCCCTACGGCATTAGAGCTTGGCTGGACGATTCCGCGTTCTCCTATGCGTTGCGTCCGAAACCTCAGCTTCCTGACCGTGATGGGTTGTGGTTCGACAAGGACGGTGCCCTATGGGTGGCTCGCGACGGCAAGGCTCGTGCTATCTGCACCAGTAAAGGCACATGGATGGCTAATGGTCCTGTCGATTCACAATTGCGTGTGTTTGCCCCGTTCTGCCCGGCTAAGGCGGTGGAAGCGTGAGCAATCGTATCGTGAAATTACCCTCGGTTGAATCTTTCGGCCGTCTCACGCCCGACAAGTGGCTGGCCATGAAGAATCTGGAAGAGAGCGCCGAACTGGTCGAAGCCTGCAAACAATACCTGAAAGCCAGCGACCCGACAGACCCGAGCGGCATTGGCCGGGAGTTCGATGATCATGCGAACTGTCTCGCCTGCTTCGGGGTGAACGTGGGCGGCGAGCTTGGCGATGACCGGGGCAGGGCGAAGGCCGGATGGATAGGTTACGTGTGCGACCAGCGTCGCCAGGCCATGCTCGATGAGCTGGCCGACGTGTTGCAGACGGTCGGCAACTTAATCGCCGCGTTCGACATCACCGACGAGGAACTGGCTCAGGCTATGGATGATTGCCTTGTTCGCAATCAGGAGAGGGGCCGACTGTGAGCATTATCAGCAGTGAGGCGGACAGCATCTACGAGAGTTCCGCGATGCCCGGTCATCCTGACCTTATGCGTCCGCTCTACGACAGCGACGATCTACGCGAAGCCTATGAGCAAGGCGCTTCCCGCCAACCCACGGAAGAGGAAATCGAAGCCGCCATAGGCGAAGTCCGGAAGTTCATCGCGCTTCCCGGCGGGTATTTGGAAAACATCATCAGAATCGCTTTTAACGCGGCGAGGAGAAAGGCAACGGAAGAATGAACGGATGGGTTTTTACTGGAGTGGCACTCTGGCTCCTGCTCAATTTCATAGGAACCGTAGCGAGCGTCGCTGGTATCGGCTGTGACGACGGACCTGTGCAGGTGCTAGCCGTTTTCGCTCTGGCCACAGCTATCACGTCATGGGCCATGTTTATCGGTTTTTGCTTACGCATGGGAGGCGCATTGTGAGCATCATCAACAGTGAGGCGGTGGAAAAATACCCGGAATTAACCCACCCCGCTCACGGATATATCCCAATGGACATTCCAGAAACATATGACATTCACGCCGTTCGCGCCGCGTATATCGCCGGAGCTACGCGCCGGCCCACGGACGAGGAAATCGTAGCCGGGGCGAAAGCGTTCTACGAGGCGTTGAAGCCCGACTCTTACCCTCAATGGGATTCTGACTGCGCGTTGAGGGCCGAATACTACGACGCCATGCGACTCGCAGTCAAGGCAATGCAAGGAAAGGCAGCGGAAGAATGAACAAGAGCATTACGGTCGATGTGACGATCACCAAGCAAACAAGCCAACGCATGGTCATTGAATGGCCCGACAATCTCGGCGACCCCACGGACGCCAACGTGCTCAAGGCATTGCGCGACGGCACGGTGGACTACGACGACATTATCGACGAGGACGAAATCAAAACACTGTCCTACGACAGTGCGGATGTTTTCGATACTGAGGATGACAACGATGCGTAACGGTTATCTGAACAGTAACGGCTTTGGGAGACGGTATACGTCGATTAGGAACATGTACCGGTACCAGAACGAGCATGAACGCCATATCTGTGAACAGGTGTGGGAATTGGCAACTCGTAGTGCGTACAGGTATGTCCGACACGGAGATCTGTGCAACGACCCTATGGCAATGGCAAACCCTTATAGCAAGGAGGCAACAGAAGAATGAGCGACATGAGGAGCTTCATCAAGGTTGAGCACAGTCGTTTCACTTTGATTTTACGCAAGGGGATGCTCCCGTTCCACTGGATTGCGGAATCCCACGTCTACCCGGACAAGGGCTATGTCACGGCGGCACGTGAGCGCACCAACTACGGCGCTGTATGGGCGTTGAGCAGTATGGGCGCTCTCGATCAGGTCATGCCCTCGATCTGGGAGGACATCGAATATTTGGACGAAAGGATGGATTGATGCGTTTTCACAGGATTAGCCCGTGTCCCAAGTGCGGGGGCAAGGTCAAGGCGAAATGGGAGCGGGACGGCGTGCAGGGGTTGCCTGAATACACGTTCTTTATCGTGATGTTCCGCTGCACTGCCTGCGGGCTCAGCTTCGATGGAGGCTGTTCACGTAAGCCAGCTCCATATCAGTTGCACCGCAGCATCGTCGCATGGAACCGCGTCTGCAACGGTGATAAATGCTTCACGTTGCTCTACAAGATTCTGGCAGGCGGACGATGAGCGGGACACGGCAGTATCACCGACTTTCGGCCGAGACGTTGGACACGCTTCTGAGGCTTATCTCTGAGGATGAGTTGACACCGAAGCAGATTGCGGAGCGTGCCGGAGTGCCGCGCCAAAAGGTCTACGAGTATCGCAAGAAGCTCAAGGACCGCAGGAAGAGTGCGCCGTTGACCGACATCTCCACGCTCGTGATTCACCAGCGAGTCGTATTCCGCCCGGACACGACCATCGAGAACCCGGAGGATGTGAACGGGCCGAGTTTCATCGACCCGGACAGCGGCTTCGACTGTTCTCGATGCGGACAGTCCATGAGCCGTGACTGGTTCACCATCCAGGGCAACCTCATCAAACCGGATTTCGGCTATTGTCCCGGCTGCGGTGGCGTGGCCACCCCATACAGGGATGACACGATAAACCCCGATGCAAGGCAGGCGGACGATGAGTGACGTGCAGAAGATTATCCACGATGAGATCGTCAAGTGCTCCACGTATGGGGTGGGCGACGATTTCGACACGGGACGTATGGCGGGTCTCTCGTTCGCGTTGCATCGCGTGGTCGAGACTGACAGAGAGAACCGTACCGGCTGCAAGCATTTCGACCTGCACAATCCCGGACAAAAGGAAATGGACCTTGAGCATTAAGACGGAATCGTTCGACTTGACCTTTGGCAGCATCCACTATGCCGGCACGAGGCTCACTATCCCGATTGACGATGACGAATACATGGTTTATCGGGTAGAGATCGCCAATCATCGGCGTGGCTCTTCCAGCTTGGTGACGTTTCACCTCGACCGGGACGACTCCCGCCCGGAGCACAAGACCGTTGGCCAATCTGCAAGCGCTTATCTGAGCGTGGACGAGGCGAAACAAATCATGCAGGCACTGCAACAGGCAATCAAGGAGGCGGACGATGAGTGACAAGGCGATGCCGTTGGGCAGGAAGTTCAAGGTCCGGTTGACCATCACGCCGGAGGAAACCGGAACGCCCGTGGACATGCTGGGATTCACGTTCACCAGCGGGCGGAGCGGGCATACGACACTGAACGCACAGTACAGCAACATTCCCAAACTGGTTGATGACGGGCTCGACTCACTGTCGATTCTCGTGATCCTCAAAACACTGGAGATGTGGGCCCAGAAGGGATATGAGCTGTTCCAGCCCATCGCTCAACGATTTCACGGAGACGGACGATGAAGGCGACGAGGGGGACGGACGTGGAGATCGAACGACGGTGCGGCATGGTCACAGGTGCCTCCTGCGGGAATGTGACCCTGAGCTGGATTCCCGGAGACGGCCGAAACGGCACCCGCTCATGGGTGCTGGCCACTCATGCTGGCGACAGCATCCGCCGCATCCGGTTGAGCAGGAACGAGCTCGGCGACCTGGAGGCCATCCTCCAATCAATCGCGAACGAGAAGAAGGAACTGAGAGGTAGACGATGAGCACTCTGGATATTCTGGGCAACACGAGCGAGCAGGCGGATTCGATACGTCTGATGCTCAAAGTGCGGCTCATGAAGGACGGTCGTTTCATCGACGCCGACCCGCTCATTATCCTCAAGGCCGACAATCATCAAGGCTCCGACAGGTGGGACGTGTATGTCAGCAAGACGGTGTATCCGACCGCCGAATCGTATGGCACGCTCGCCGGCGTGCTGAGGATGCTCGCCGACGACGTGGAAGTGGAGATCATGGCGCGAGAGAAGGAAATGGGAGGCGGACAATGAGTTGGCTTGATGACTTCTACCGGATAGTCGGCAAAGGCGACGTGCGGGACTCCGATTTCATTCTCAACGGCGAAAGCTTCTACTGCCCCCAATGTGGCAGACACCTGAAGGCCGCTACAGGAACCGTGAAAGGCTCCGAGGAGAAACGCTATCGGTTCAAATGCGTTGACCGAATGCATTACCGCACCAAGTGGCATGAGTCGTATCAGGCCGCGTTGATGGAAATGATCGAGACGTTCGAGAAAGGGGAAAACGCATGAACAAGATTCAGCTTACGGACCATTTGACCGCGCGAATCAGCGCGGAAGGCACCTGCGGCCGTTATCGAGCCAAAATCTACGAGGACGGCGACTTCAGAGACTTCCTGTATGCCATGAGCCTCAAACGTCTCAAGCGCAAATGCGAGAAGTATGCGAAGCGTGAACGCAAGGCCATCGCATATGTCGCCACGCTCAATGAGGAATCATGAGCGTAAGCAGTCTCAAAACGCGAAGAAGGAATTGAAGTGAGCGGCTGGCGTGACAAGGCCGCGTGCCGTGACATGGACCCTGACCTGTTCTTCCCAACCACGTCCAGCGAGGAACGATTGGCGCTCAAGGCCTGCGCCCAATGTCCGGCGATATGCGAATGCGCACGGTACGCGGCGGAACACGACAGAATCAACGGCTACCCGTTGCAAGGCGTATGGGGTGGCGTGAACAGGACTAGAAGAAGGAATCGAAATGAGTGATAAGGATATGGTTACGGTTTACGAACGACGTGACGGCAGCAAACCCGGATTGTGGAGAGTGTACGGGTGTTTGGCGTGGGACGTGTTTTGCTCGTTCTCCCTCGCGGTGGGCATCACGTCAAAGAATACGATGATGGTCATTGTTCAAGCGTTCTGTCTGCTGTGTTTTCTTGGACTCACCGTCTGGCAGTTGAACCATCTGACTTGGAACATCACCAACTATCGGGTGCGTATCAGCTCTAATTTGGAGAAGGGGGCTCATGTTGAGCAAAGCGACAAGTAAAGCATGGCAACTACTCATTGAAGACTCGAACCGTCCGGCAGAGGAGATTCGCTTGGCTACCGGACTTCGGGTCGATGTGATCGAGCAGATGCGCGGGGACGTGCAAAAACGACTGCGAGACAACCCGGAGTTCTGATATGAAGCCGAGTTATCTGCCCGTCCAGTATGAGCATTGCCCGTACTGCGGAGGAATCTTGAACGTATTCGGGGACTGCGTGGACTGCCAGTTTCACGATGACCCGACTGAATGGTGGATGGACGAATGAGCCGACAGAAAGCCAAAGGCACACTGCTTGAATCCAAGGTGGTCAACTATTTGCGCGCCCGGTTGGGTGACAGCGAGCAGACGATACACCGTGAAGTGTTGCATGGGACGAAAGACCAGGGCGATATCACCGGTCTGCGTATCCACGGCCAGCCGGTCGTATTGGAGTGTAAAAACTACAGCACCTATACGGGGAGACTCAAGGAGTGGATGCAGGAGGGCCGTACCGAGGCGGGTAACGCTGACGCACCTTACTGGTTCGTCGTGTTCAAACAGAAGGGTCTCGGCTTGAACACGTTGTCAAGCATGGACAACCAGCCCGTGCTCACCGACTTAAAGACCCTCGCATTGATAGCAGGACATGGAATCATCGAAGGAGACGAAGAATGAGCTACGACCTGTATGTGGTACGCCCGGATATTCCCGAGGACTGCGGGCAATACGGATGCCCCCGAGCCAAGAAATTCATTCTGGACTGTCGGATGGGCCGTTGTGACAAGGAGGACACGTCATGGACAAGCTGTTAGACGATCTCATGCGTGAGGTGGAGCGTTGGGAGCGAGCCTACAGGCTATTGCCTTGCGACGAGATCAGGCAACATCTCCACGAGGCGAGATTACAGCTCAGCCGGGAACAGGCAAGGAGACTGGGCCTATGACCGCGCGTGGGGACGATAGGAAACTCATGCATTGGGTGGCTTCGCACGGGTACACGGTGGTACGCGCTAGTAGCGGCCATTGGAAGATATTCGATGACGGCGTGCTGTTGACGGCGACGAGCGGCACGCCCTCGGACTGGCGAAGCCGCCGCAATTTCATACGAGATTTAAGGAGACGAACATGTTCAATCTAGTATCGAGGATTCGGCACTGTTGCCCCTTCTGCGGACGTGTCCCGCTCATATTCGAATGGAGAGGCCGCTACACGTTTTACTGCACCCACTTGGAAGCCCCTTATGCCGATACGAGAGAGGAAGCATGGGACGAGTGGCGCGGAATGGTTGAGAAGATTTGGGAAAGGGACGAGAAATGACCGATAACGTGAACCATCCGCAGCATTATGAGAACGGCCCGTTCGAGTGCATCCTGCTCACCGAACAATACTCGTTCAACGTGGGCAACATGATTAAATACGTGTGGCGGCACAAGGATAAGGGCCATCCCAAGGAGGACTTGGAGAAAGCCCTATGGTACGCGCAGAGAGCGAAAGCCAACGGAGAGAGCTTCGCCGCATACCCTTGGCACTCAGACAGCGGCCTGACCGACTACATCCGTTCCCCTTATGATTGGGTGACTCTGCTTCAACTGAAAGCCGATATGACTACCGGCGTGGAACATGATTTCTGGGACAGAATGACCGAAGCCGATGACGAGAACGCCATTCACGCATTACGCGAACTGTTGAAGGAGACGGAATGAGTCTGGTGGGTTTGGCGCATTTCATCGAACTAACCGTACTGGCAGTCACTTTCATACTGCTGGTACGGTACTGGTGGCGCAAATGCCGTTTGAGCCTGAGCGACTGCATCATCGACCCCTCGACAATCGTCTTGATTGGTGTTGTCGCTTTTGTCGTTGTCTCTGCCGTCTACGCTACCTGCGCGATTTTCATGTACATGGTGTTCCCCGATTACACGTACTGGCTGATAGGAGCATAAACATGGCTGACGATATGGAAATCTATGCGAAATTCAGCGCCCGTGGATACGAAAATCCGAAGCTCATGGAACTTGCCTTGAATCATCCGAATGCCTATCGCGTGTGGACTTGGGCGATCATGTATTCAGTTCGCAATCTCACCGATGGTTTTGTCGCGGAAATTGTGGCGAAGAATACATTGTTTGCCAAGAAAAAAGATTTGGAAATTCTGGAAAACCTCGGTTTTTTTGAACCGAATACGATGGGAACCGGTGATGGAATCAGCTATCTCAAAGGCTGGTTTATTCACGATTTCCTTGACGCACAAGGACGTTCGCGTGCGGATGTGGAGGAGTTGAAAGCTAAGAAAGCCGAAGCTGGGCGACAAGGCGGCATCGCTTCAGGCAAAGCGCGTGCGAAGCAGACGGGAAGCAAAGGCGAAGCACCTGCTTCAGATGTGCTCCAAGCACCTGTGAAGCAAACGGAAAGCAAAACGAAGCCAGATACAGATACAGATACAGATACAGATAGTAATTTATTAATTACTCCCCCTACCCCCTCAAAGCCCGACCTCGCTGGACTGCTCGACAGCCTTGAACGTCTTTACCCGACGAACAGATTCGATGGGAAGACATCTCAGGCTCGAATGCAGTTGGAAATCGAATGGCCCAAGATCGTGAGGGCTGCTGGCGAGGCTGACCCGCGTGAGTTTCTTGAAGCCAAAACCCGAGCGTATGTCGGGGCCACCGAGGAACGGTTCGTGAAGACGTTCAGCCGGTTCATCGGCGGGGAACTGTACGCACGCAACTGGGAGAAACCCAAACCGGAAACCCAGAGTCCACGGCAAGTCCAGCCGGTCAAGTCCCGCAGTCAGCAGAATCTCGAAGCGAACATGGCGAAGACATGGCAGTACATGACCGAGGAGGAGCGGGCCCGATACTCGCAGGGAGGTTTCAATGCTCAGCAAGGGTGAGGCGGCGGCGTTGTTGTCGCTGATTAACGCGCATCACGGCAACGCTCAGTGGGATGCTGTTCAGCTTGACGCGTTCCATTCGGAACTGCGCTCGGACATCACGGCGGTGGAGGCTCGTGAGGCCGTTCGACGCTTCTACATGGACAACAGCACGGGTCGCTGGTGCGGTTCCGGCGACATCAACGCCATCGTCCGCAAACTGCGCAACGGTGCGAAACCGTCCGAAGCGCAGATAGGCCGGGAGTGCGAACGTCTGGGACTGGTGGGAGGTCAGGCGTGGCTGTATCGCCGTCAACGCATGATGGGCCGTTCCTCGGACGAGTCTCGACGGGTGGCGTTGACCGCGCGTGACCCGTTGCGCTTGCCTTCTGCGAAACCCAAGCGCAGGCGTGAGGGTGGTGGTTTCAATCCGGGTTTGGGCGTGGCGTTGGACGAGGTTCTGGCGACACGCCGTCCGGCTGAATCATGACCGGTTTGATGGCATAATTGAGAGTTGCTGACACGTCCGAGACCTTCAAAAACTCGAAGGTCAAGGTCACTATTGTCTTTTTCCACTGAAACTACGAGGCTCTGCCGCTACCACGGTTGCTGGCGGGATATCGTCACCGACGCGCCGTCCATGCTTATCGGACATGGCGTCGAACCGAATCTGAATCTCCTGTGCGACAAGCACGCCAGCCAGTTGACCGGCGACCTGCGATGGTTGGAACGCAGTCTGCCTGACCTGTGCGAGTATCGCATCAACCGCGCCTACGGGCACAAGAACGGTGGCGGCGGTCAATCCGGCACCGCGCCCGCACCGTTGCGCGAAGCCCTGCATGATCTGCTGTACGCGGACGATGACCACGGTTATCCGGGGTTGCAAGGCACCTTGTACGAGTGGATGCGCAGTCTGAAAATCAATCTGCCCGAGTCCACGCCACTGTCGGACATGGTTCACCGTATCGCCAATCATCCGAAACTCGTGGAGCATTCGAGCACCCCCGTGTATGCGGAACTGGTTCACGGTCTGACCCGTAAGCTGCGTCGTTTCCTCACGGACGATGATGGGGAAACCGTATTGTACGGGCCGTGCCCCGCCGACGAGTGCTTGGGCCAGCTTTCCTGCTATGCGGACGCGGAGACGGCGAAATGCCCGAAATGCGGTTTCAGTATGCCGGTAGCCCTTATCAGGGCGGAACGGGTGAAGCGTCTCCTTCAATCGGAGGCGGTGAGAACCCGTGGCGAACTGTTGGACATCGTCAAGGCGTGCGGGATGCGCGTGAACCGCAGCACTTTGCGTAGTTGGATACATCGAGGCCAGTTGCCCCAGCAGGGCGAGGATGCGTACAGTAATCCGCTTTACAGGTTCAGTGATTTCTACCGTCTCGCGTCCGGCCTGTCGGAGGATGCGGACGTGTGGGAGATCATGCAGGCTTCGCAAAACCAATCCAAGGAAGGAGACGACAAGTGAGCAATCAGATTCAACCATTCGACTTCAACGGCATTCAGGTGCGTGTCCTAACTGACGAACACGGCAACCCGTGGTTCCTTGGAGCGGACGTATGCGCCATTCTCGGTACGGCAACCAACCATATTCGGGAATACCTCGATGCCGATGAAATCACCAATATCCGTAGTACGGACATTGCTCAGAACGGCGGCAAGGCACCCGTTTTCGTGTCCGAGTCCGGCTTGTACTCCCTCGTGTTACGCAGTCGCAAGCCCGAGGCCCGCGAGTTCAAACGCTGGGTGACGCATGAGGTGCTGCCATCGATTCGCAAACATGGCGCGTACATGACCGAATCGACTTTGGAAAAGGCAGTCACCGAACCCGACTTCCTTATCCGGCTTGCCACACAAATCAAACAGGAGCGGGCGGAAAAGGAGAAGGCCCAAGCACAGGTCGAACGGATGCGTCCCAAAGCGTTGTTCGCTGACGCTGTGGAAACCTCGAAGACCAGCATCCTTGTGGGCGACTTGGCGAAAGTTCTGAAAGGCAATGGCGTGGATATTGGCGGCACGCGCTTGTTCGCGTGGCTGAGGGACAACGGATGGCTGATGAAAACCGGCAGCTCTCGCAACATGCCCACGCAGAAATCTATGGAATTGGGATTGTTCGAGATCAAGGAAACCACCGTGGTTCACTCGGACGGTCACACGACCATCAACAAGACACCGAAAGTCACGGGCAAAGGTCAGACGTTCTTCGTCAACAAGTTCCTCGGACACAGGGAGATTACTCAATGAGCATCAATCTTGGCACCACGGAAGTGGAATTGGGCTTGTACTCCAAAGCGCTCCAACTAGCCACGTTCACCGTGGAAGTCCCGGTGGTGGGCGAACTGGAACCGGACAGCGTGTTCATAGGCGAAGACATGCAACCACGAGCGCACGTGACCGTGACTCCGCCGCCCAACGGTTCCGTCGAAAAAGCCGTTGAAGCCGGTATCCATGCATTCCAGACGGCATTCACCCAAACCATGAAAGGACAATCAGTTGACTGAAACCGAAGACATGGAAACCCGGGTACGCAAGGCGTTGTCCCCGATTCTCGGCATGAAACCATACGTCGTGATCGTTGACCGCAGCACGTTGCAGGACATGCACGAGGATTTGTGGCGTTTGGGCGTGTACACGCCCGAATACCAGTCGCCGGTCACTACGTGTGGATTGCTGTCGCTTGCCGAGGACATGATGCATGTGCCCGTCGAATCAGATGATGACGAGGAGGATGAATGAACGAGGAAAACAAGCACGTTTTCTACGATTCCACGTCGGTGTGGCTCAGCGTGAACTGTGAGGAAGGGGAGCTGACTGAGTTTAAGGTTGACGTTCCCGTCAGAATCGATTCGACCGGTGCCATGCCTTTTCTGAAAGACCCCGCCCTTGACGCGCTTTTTCAAGCGAGGGTGAGGGTGTGCTGCAACTCTGACCAGCTTCAAACCGCCGTTCAAGCCGGTGTCGAAGCGTTTCAGAAGGCGTTCAACGAGTCGATGGAATCGAGGGGCATGTGAACTGGCTGAAACGACTATTGCACTTGGAGGAGCCGGAACCGGTCGAAAAACCGGAACCTGAACCACCAGTAGTGGAACCATGCCCCATCTGCGGACGCACACCCAAACTGAAGCATACATGCGTCACCCGCAACTACCCCTACTACTGTCTGGAAAAAGACACGTGGAGGCTCTTTGAATGGTGCGATCACGGCGAAAGCATCCTCTCATTCGCCCCGTTATTTGAAAGCGATGATGTTCAGAAGTGGAATACCGCTTGCCAACGATTGAAGACAACGATTGACGAGCCGATTCCCGAATGCCCCGCCTGCGGGGAAACTCCCACCGTGCAACCGGACTTGGAGTCGGATATTCCCCAGCTTGTCTGCTCGTGCAACGAATTGTTGAGCAACTACGAGATAGCCAACATCTACCAACGCAAGGGCGAGTGGATATATCGCTGCAATGCGTTGAAACGCAAGCAGGACAACTTGAAGGAACTGGAACAGCTTATCGAAAGGGAGTCGGAATGAAGAAGATTCGTGTCGATTGGAATGGCCTGAAGCCCGGCGATCTGATTCACGTCAAAGGCAGTACGAACACGTACAAGTTCAAGTCCCGCATTGATTGGGATGACATGATTAAGGTCGAGGTAGACGGAGTTGGTGTTTCCGCCACGTGGAAGCTGGGAGTCGAAAAGGAACCGGCTTCCATGTTTCTCGTTGTCTACAAGGAGGATTTCGATTACGCCACCCGCCCAGCACCAAAGAAACCACGTATTCGTATTGAAGAACCGGTTTCGCCCGGCGAATACTGGGCGCGTATCCAGACTGGCGAGGGAGAGACGTGGGCGCAAATCATCAAAGCCTATTCCAATAGCTACGTTTTGCTGTACGGCGACAACGATAAGCACGTATATCAGGTCAGTGGGCATTCGGGCTTACGCGGGTACTCGTGGATGACCTGGGAGGAATTGTTGCAGGTCAATAAGCAGACTCCGATTCTGGAATTGTTGTCTGCCGAGGAATACTACACGAGGAAAGCCAAGGGCCAGTTATGAGAATGCTCATTGAAGCCGATCAACTGTGTCCGCGATTCATGGGAAAAACCCTGACGGTGAATCACGAGGGCAATCAGTTGAAGGGGACGCTCACCAATCTGCGTGTGGACGCACACCCGTGGGAAGCGAAAACCGTGCTGGACATAATCACCGGATACGAACAAACCATCGAAGCCACGTTGAGTGGAAGCCTGACCATCCGCCTGCACGCTACCGACAAAATCACCGTGGAGGACGCATGAGCCAGCCGATTCACCCCGGTCAGCTCAAAACCGTGAACAACAAGTTGGCGGAACTGGGCAAGACAATGGTCTACCAGCCTGACATGTTCCGCAGCCGCCCTGAGCTTCACCAAGGGCTGATTGCCTGCTGCAAGGCGTTTGCCAGCTACATGACAGTGCACATGCTGACCGCCTCGATACATTTAGCCACGATGACGCCCGCATTGGCGGAACAGCTGCACCATGCACGCAACAAAGCAAAAGGTTTGGGAGAAGACCAATGAGACACATATTCATCATCGACGGCGGCAATGCCGCCGAAGAGTTTCCCTTCGGGTCGATGTTGTACAGTTTTTCGTCCACGAATGGCGACCATGTGAACATTCAAGTGTGCAGACGCTGCAAGATGAACCCATGCCGCTGCACAATGGCCGAGGAGAAGCTGCTGCGCACGATCAAACGTAAGCCAGTCCCCTATTGTTCGGAAACCATGCTGGAAAACCTGAGGAAACAAGATACCCACAGGCTTCACTGACGCATGGAATGGCGGCGCTATCCGCGCCTCGGTCAAGGCCGTGGCGGTTGGCTCGGCTTATGAGAATGCCGCCCTAGTGTGCTTCCGTGAGAGGCAGTGGCGGCTTCTAACAGTCTCAATATATAAAAACCCGTGGAACGACCCTATTCCGAGTGTTCCACGGGCTTTCTTGTATAATCGGGCCCACGTTTATGGTTATCAGTTATCAGCATCGCCATTCTATAACAGATAATCGATTATCTGTTAATGTCTTAACGATTCCGCCATGAATTGTTCATACTAAGATTCACTGAATCTTAATGCATGGCCCCGCAGCCACAATAGGTTCATTGTGCCTCGTACCGGCTCGGCACTGGCGTCGGGTTGCCCCACTCGTCCGTTGATTCAGAGGTCAGCTCCCACAAGCGCTCAACATCGAGCTCACCCGCCTGGAACAGCGTGTCCGCGTAATCTCGGAGTTCGTTCACGTCGCTTGCGGATAGTCCGGCGCGGCCGCAAGCCTCCATCACGTCGTTCAGCATGGCCGTATCGTCCTTATGGTCACGATACCACGCGATGATATGCTCGAAATAGTCGATCGGAAGCTCTGAAGCGTTCGGGTTCACCTCGAAATCTGACCTCATGGCCGCGTACAAGTTTCGACCCAGCTCCTTGAGTTCCCTGACGTTCTGAGAAACGTGAGTAGGCATGATATTCCTCCTGAAAAAAATGTTAGGGCGTGACGTTTGCCATGCTCTCTTGTGTTTGGTTTTTTGCTAATTCCCAGAAGGCCACAAGTCTTGTGGCCTTCAGTGTATCAAGATTTTGAGTATTCCTTGCACAGGTCGGCGGCGAACTTGGCGAGGTTATCCGGGTCAAGCTCATAGTTTTGCCCAGTCTCCCCTGCTTCGTCGTAGTATTTCCACACCTCGTGCAAGGCTTTCTCCATGCGTTCGACGTTCATTTGGACACCTCCTGATTCCAGTCCAGCATGTCGCCGGTCAGCCATTCGCCGCCACCTGAAACACGCGCGTACAACCACGCTTTGTAGCCGATTCGAGCCGCCTTATCGTGTTTAAGCCATGCTTTCAACCATGTGAAACGTAGTTTCCAGCCGGGTATGCGTCGCCACAACTCCTTGTTGACGGCGGGGTCGAAACGCTCATAACGGTAGATAGCGGTTATCATTTCGTCCACTTTCTCTTGACATGAGAGCCGTCCTCGCAATCGGCGCTGACCATATCGTTGTCCAGTTCATCAATGTCCAACAGGTCTCCAACACCGTTTTCGTCAACCCAGTCGCTCAACTGGTCGAACGTCAAGCCTTTCGGCGCAGTGACGTGACGTGTCTCGATCTGCGTCACGCGCTGGTAAATCGTGTAGACTTCGGTTTCTTCATTCATGATGGAAACTCCCTTGTTATTGTTCGGTAAAACGATTAACGGGACAATAGACAGTTCTAAAGTCCTGTCTAAATGCTGATTTATGTGAAAACCGCACCATAGAAAGCCCTATGATGCGGTTCTAAATGACGGTTTCTATAAGAATGGCCCCATAGAACAAGTCCATGATGCCATGAAAACGATAACGGCTATAACAATTCGCTTCTAAACAGCTCCGAATGGGAACCTATACGCACCATGCGTATGACGGCACGATTGCCGCGCTTCCAATACAGGACAAGCACGTCAACATCACCGGCCAGATGGAACTCCCAATGCCCGTTGTAGTTGCCGCCCGGGTTATCCAGCACATGAGGCCGGTATCCCTCGGGAAGTTCGCCGTTCTCACGCAACAGCAGAATCGCGTCGTTTAGATCGTCGCACAGTTCAGGGTGCGTACGGCTCAGCCACTCATAATCGGAGTCGAACCGTGAATCGAACTTTATCGTATAGCTCACCGCGCACGCTCCCTGAGACTACGCAGATGGTCAAGCACCTCTTCTTCTGTCCGGCATTCCACGGCATCGTCGGGCATCAGTCCCAGTTCCTTGGCCTCCGCTTCCACCATGGCCCTGCGCGTCTCCTCGGTCGGCACCAGTCGTATGCCCTCATATCGGCGCGGCCTGAACGGCAACCCGTTGTCCACCAGAGACTGGCGTAGGAACATGTTGACGGCGGTGCTCAGGCTCATGCCCATGGAATCGTAGAGCGCGGCGGCACGCGCCTTGACGTCATCGTCGATATTGGCGACCAGCTTACCCATGATAAACCTCCTTAACGGTTAACAGGTGGTATCAATCATATACCATATTGGGATAGAATAGTATCCGAGTTTTACCAGTAGATGTAAATCTCACCCGCCTTGTGTTTCCACCCGTCCGGCGCGATGGGAAACGCCTTGCGATATTCAGGTGCCAGACTCTCAAGAAAATCAGCGTAATCATCGAACGAGAACCTGTCTTCATACTGTGCCTCAGTATCGTGTACCACGCCGTCCAGTTCGTCCAGCATGTTCATGAACTGTTGGGTTTCGCCATTGGGATACAAGTATTGGGCGACCGTAGGGATACGCCACCAGCCGTCCAAGCGTTCTCGGACGCTGTAGTCGCTCAACGTAAGTTTGATAGTGGCGCTCATAATAATCTCCTAAAGAAATATTGATTTGGTTTGTAGAAAAAAATGGGTTGCCGTCCAGCGGAAGTGAGGAAAAAGCTGGACGGCAAGAACTAGAACAGCGGCAAAGCAAACCGCTTGTCGGGCAAGTCGGTGGCGTTCAACGCGGCCAGAATCAGGTCAGACGTGTGAAGCGGAATGTTGGCGCGTACCGCCGCGATATTCTCAGCCGTATACGCATAGCCGGAAGATTCCATAACCTCACGAATCTTACTGGTAGGTATCTTGACTTCCATCAATCCACCCCCAGCAAATCATCGATAAGCATGGCGATAGCCGTCTGATAACGCTGATACGTGGTGGAATAACCGCAGTCGTACACCTCACGCGCCTTCATATCCAGCACGTCCAACGACAAACCGGAATCAGCAATCAAACGCTCCATCTCATCATTGTCAGGCGGCGTACTGGGCATACAACCGACACCCTCCAGGGTATCGATCGCACGTCTACGTAAGCCATCCGTGAAACCATGCTGACCATCGAACACGGCGGATAGCTCATCTTCGTTGTCATCGGCCATTTCCCACGCCGACTTCAACAACAGTCGCGTGGCCTTGTCTCTCAGCTCGCTCATGTCACGCCGCCTTAGCCCACAGGTTACGGGCAACGGCCACGTAATCGGCCACCGCCTGTTCTAACTGCTTGGCACTGCCACGCTCATACCTTGCACGGTAGGCGACTACGCATTTGCCGTTGGCCGAAGCGATGTACGCCACCTTTTTACCCTTGCTGGTACGGAACGCCTTGATATGGCCCAAACCTTGCAGTTCCGGGCATTCCTTAGCCATCATCAGGTCAGGCAGAGTCGCGTAGGACACGGCAAACGTGTTGACCTTGGGCGGGACTTCAGCAATCTCCTGAGTAATCGGCGCCGGCTCATCATCCAGAAACTCATCCTCACCAGCCCACTTGCTCTCATCTTCAACAGGTACAGGCACCGGCCAGTGAACGCCGCTCAGGAACCGTTCACCATCATTACGCCAGTTCATATCAACCAGCGGATCAGCCTTAATGGCGGACACACGTTTCGCGTCCATACCGGTAGGCACCGGCACCCGAACGATTCCACATCGTTCCGAGTCAGGCACCAGCAACCAGCCATGCTCAAGGTCAACCGAGCTTGACTTCATACCGTTCAGAAAATCCTCATACTGGACTCCCCTAGCCTGAACGTTCCACGCGGTACCCTCAGACGTTTGGGACAACGACCAGACTCGCTTCACCCTAGCGTTAACATACCGTACATCATATTTCGAGCCGTCCTTGCGCAGTCGAACCCACATGCCGCTCACGGCATTCACGTTACGCGACGGATCATTAGCCAGCTTCTTCATTTTGATTTACCTCACTTCAAAGATTGATTGTCAGATTTGCACGCCACGGTGATAGGCGTAATCGCCATCAACACAGGTCACGGTGTCATTAACGCCGTAAGGCGTGGAACATTGGGGAGTCGGCTGGATAAAACCAACCCACCTGAGAAAGAGAAAAGCCGCGACTAGCGCGGCCACAAACAGAACACGACGGACTCTCAACACTCACCCTCTTCGGTGGCTTCGGTATAGAAAACGTCGTCCATCTGGTCGTTATCGAAACGCTCATTGACGTAATCGGATAACGCTTCAACGTCGCCGTCATTGTAGAGTCGTGCGATTCTGCCATGCCCTACGCCGTTACCTTCCAACATGTAAGCGTCCCGAGCCCAATAGGGCTCACCCTCGAAAGCCGCGTCATACTCGGTTTCAGTGACATACCCGTAATCGCCCAGACGGTAGATACCCTCACAAGGCTGAAACCCGTCATACCGGCATTTAGGCGTGAGTTTCGCGTCAACGCGATCCACCATGTCCGTAATGTCTTCAGCGGTAATCATTGTCAAGCTCCTTTTGAAACAGCGGGGACATGGCTTCAGCGCCATGCCCTTACGATTGATTGATTGAATTGCCCGAGTGGGCGGGGAAACGATTAGGCTTTACGGAATTTTTGAGCGTACAATCTGACCTCGAAAGCCATGCCACGCCATAGCACGTACTCGCCTAATTCATCATCGATGAATATGGTCAGCTTACGCATGTCAGGCTTGAAGAAGTCAAGTGCTTCTTGCGTGACGCAAGCGCTGAAAGCGTTACCGCTGTTGAACGTGTACCGCTCGGACCAATGGTTAAAATAGGCGTCCTTGGGTAGGTCAGCGAACTTGCGGACACCCAAGACGGTACCCGAAGGGGTATTACGATAGTCCATCATGCCACCATCTTCACGAAAGACTCGGGCATGTCCCGCGTGAGCACGTATCCGTTGAACGTGTCACCTTCCATTTCAACCACATCGAACCCGTTTTTGCGCATGAAGTTCAAGAACACCCTCATGCCCATTCCGGCAAAGTCCAGCACATACCCATAATCACGTTTGTTGACTACAGACGCGGCTAGACCACCGTAATCGCTGTCCACGTTCAGCTTCGGCCACATCATGAGCGTTTGCATGAGTGGCATGTCGCGTAGGGCACTACAGACGGCAGTGCTTCTTTTATCGTATCCGCAACCGCTTGCATGTCCGGTACCGTAGTCGCTCCGCACGCCCGAAAGCGTCGCCCAAACTTCGGCGGTAGGGTTATGCCCCCACGTGCGCGACTTTTTCCAGTTGACGTCTATTGCAATCTGAAATTTCGTGGTCATGATTACCTCACTTTCCTTGTGAAGCGTGCTACAATAGCAACGCCTCAAATTACCTCACTTATTTGAAGCACGCGGCTAGGTGGTAGTGACACCTAGCCGCATTCTTTTAGTCCGTGTAGTACTCGATCGGGTTAAGTTGCGCGTCAATACGCCGCCACGCCTCGACCAGTTCAACAATGGGCGCATACCGTTCAATGGCAGACTTGCTACCGTCGTACCGTGCGGCCATATCATTGTCGAAACAGATAACAGTATCCGCCATGATACGCCGCGCTTCCTTGGCCGTAATGGCCTCATTGTGCCAATTACCATCAAACACGTCGCCAGCAACCCAAGCGTCACGCTCCGCCATCGAATCGAACACCATGAGACTCCCAGGCCATGAGCCGTCATCCCATTTTTTGCCGACACCGTAAGTCCAGCAGAAAGCGTAATAATAGCGTGCCATCATGCCACCGCCTTAAACTCATGCGATTGGATGAAATCGTTGCGGCTGCAGACGTTCTCAGGCGGGAAAAAATTACTCGGCCAGAACGTGAAGGCACCGTCCTTGAAATAGCCTCCTTCAATCCACTCGAAACGCTTACGCCGGACACGTCGAACGGTAAGCCAGACGGTATCGTATTTATCGAACGTCACCGTCTTGTCAGTGGCTTTTACGATAACGTAGATGTCGCCGGCCAACGATTGGGCCGACCAGCCAACGTGGAAGTCGCTTGGATTCAGTACTTCTTCAGACATGACACACCCCTTAGTGTGATAGGCTTGATTGATCGGAATTTGCCCGAATGGGCTTGAAGCGCGGATTAATGCGCCGCGCTATCGCAGTCAGGTCAGCGGTATTTACGGCAGACAGTTTTGCCGTACAATTCACCAATTTCGGCTTTTGTCATGCGTTTCCAGCCGAATTGCTGGATAAACTCACGAACATGCCTCACAGTCGTATTCGAATACGACCATGTATCTTCAAGTTCCAGCTGATACGTGCCGTTCAAGCCGTTATCAAAAACAGTGGCGACGTGCGTACCGTAGCTGAAAAGCTCATAATCTAAACCGAGATTATTGCGCCAAACTTCAACGACCGCCTTACCGCCGAACGACTTTTGAGTGGTGTACTGCGTGTCAAGCATGTAAGAGCGTTCCATCAGGCCACCGCCTTACGTAGCGCGGCCATGTCTAAGTTAGCCCAGTCATCGATCGATGTAGTCACGTAATTCCACACTTGGCCGAAAACGTACAAGCGGATATACACGTCGAACGTTTCTGGGTCAGCCATAATGGTGTCCAATGGCGTACCCCAATCAGGTAAGTAGCTGATGAAGTCCGTCCATTCCTCGCTGAAAACAAACTCACGTGAGTACGCGGCGGCAGCCTCCCTACTAAACGTATGACTTCCGCTCCCATTGCCGGTAACGTCCGTCTCACAGTCATCCCGGGCCACGTCCATATCACTGTAGTCCGCGTGGTTATCATCAAGCCATTCCAGCACGTCATCTTGGACGTCTGCGAAGTAGTCATAGTTTTCCATGATGGAATCTCCCTTGAATTGTTGAAGCGCGGAGACAGCCGCGCGACTGAATGAATCTGATTGAAAGACTTAGTAGCGTTCGTCGATTAGAATGCCGTCTTGGTAGATGTACAGGCCGGTACCGCGTCCGTTGCCCATTCGAGCACTATCCCAGTAGCAGAGTCCAGCTTGACCCGAGCCGTCTTCGTTCTCACATTGCGGGATGTTCGCGGTATCACTACCGCAAGCGGACAGGGTGAAAAGTGTGATTAACGCGGCTGAAGCCGCCAGAATTTTACGCATGGTTCCTCACTTCCATGTGAGGCGTGCTAAGATAGCACAGCCTCGATTTGATTGATTGGTTAGAGAACTTTCAACTTAAGGCACGCGGCTAGGTAGTTGGCGCTACTTAGCCGCATTCTTTCAACGCATCAGGTCGCTCGGTTGGCAGTTGAGTGCACTGGATATCTTCAAAGCGTTTTCAAGAGTCATGTTCCGAACGTCTCGCCGCCCGGTCTCATAACTGCTGATGATTGTTCGCGCTATTCCAGTGCGCTTGGCTAGCTCAACTTGTGTTAAGTCGGCTTGTTTGCGCAGTTCCTTAAGTCCCATAGGCTTACCCGCTTTCTCTAGTAGTAGGTAAACCAATTATGACAGCAAAATGTATCATTTGCATGTAGGGAAACACTGTTAAGTTCTCAAACTTGCTTTTGTCTTGCCCGATTGGGCTTGATAATTGATAGCATAACGTATCATTTTGGTTTAAACAAATCGGCGTGTCGGAAAACCAGCACGCCGAACAGCTCACACTGACGCGAACTCACGCACCAGCGCGTGCCGCATGATGTCATCAGCGGACACGCCACGACGTTTAGCGACGGCATCCAACATGGCCGACATGTCAGCGCTTAACGAAAACGTCCGACTGACAGCATCCGCCTGAGCGACAGGAACGACAGGCCCGGAATACACCGCACCCGGCCTTCCGCCGAACTCGCCGTTATCCGCATCGTCGGCCCACTTGTCCAACATGTCATCAGTGACCACACGGCCACCCTTCGCAACAAAAGACATGACACTTCCTCCTTTACAAAAGTTTCAGTTCCCGCAGCACCTTCGGCGTCGCACGCATGGCATGGAACACATGCCAACGATCCGACTCATCTAGTACCGCCACCATTTCCAGCAAACGCCCGTACTCGTCGTATCCAACCGCCACATAACGCAACGGGTCGGTATCCTCACGCGCCATAAACCGCACGACGTTCGACCATGCCACGCGCACCGAATCAGCGGACACGTCGGGATGTCGAGTCTGGATACGCGGGTCAACGACGATATCGCCAACCGGCACGGCTCACCACCTTTCGATATAACAGGTTCCAGCGTATCCCGTCCACCTTGGGACACGCTATGAGTGCCTAGACTATGGGATAAACCCAGTGAGCTAGGCCAACTGTATACGACGCCTACAGTCAGGCGATAAAAGTTAAAGGGCACACCACGCCGAACGTGGCACTTTCACTCACTGTAGACACGTGAGCTATGACTCCGATTTATGCTCGAAATCTAAGAGTTTACGAGGGTTACTAACCCTAAGCGCATCGCACAACTTAAGCGCAGTGCCTAAAGTCATGTTCTCGATAGGCTTATTCCCCCGCTCATACTTGGAGATAATCTCACGTCCTAACCCGGTTTTATCTCCAAGCTGTTGCTGGGAATACCCTCGCTTTTGTCTTAACTCCCTAAGACTCATTGTGACCCACCTCGCAATCGCTACTATGAGCCCGATTATACTAACGCAGACGTAGTTTCTGATGCCATCGCGCGCTGTTATACCCCTCGGCTATCACCCCGAGTCCTCAAGCGCCTACGTTCTACTCGCAGTCTCTCTGACTGCTACTCATTGCTCACTAGGGTACCCGTATCCGCCGATACTTGCGATGCCATTACCCGGCATGGCTCAAGCCCGACACCTCTCACGTGTCTGACTTTTTACCCCTAGACGTAGGACGTTTTACGTTGCTGACTACTTACCGCCGAAATTGTGTTTTGTCAAGTTGGGGTCTGCGTTTTGTGCAGTGTTTTTCCGCAGTGTAGG
>OJAC01000183.1_pt1 | contig 59417 bp, 91 predicted proteins | sample 1588701 | NCBI WGS metagenome assembly OJAC01 (sample SAMN03283256) | human gut metagenome | biome: human-associated habitat; material: feces | host: Homo sapiens | place: USA | collected 2013 | reverse complement strand
AGAGCACACGGTTCATACCCGTGGTGTCGCTGGTTCAAATCCAGTTCCCGCTACTATAACGAAGACTGCGTGCTTAAGAAATTAGTACGCAGTTTTTTTACGCAAATTTACTGGTTATTGCTTATATCAAGCAAAGAAATAATAGTATTAAGGAGCAACTTGTGGTAATATAACAGATAATGATATAGAAAAAAGTTGTTGTCTTTCGTTTATATTTTAAAACGTGGCCAATAACAGAAATACGGAGGAAACAAGATGAATAAGAAAAGCGGATGTGCGCTCAGAATAGTACTTGGAGGTTATCTTACCTACCTGGGTATCAGAATCTTAAGTGAGATGATCCAGCAGCGTCCTAGCAATATGACACTTATGTCAGTACTGGCAGTTGTATTTATCCTGGTTGGAGTTGCTTATGCAGGGAATGCCATCTGCAAAACGTTTGAAATTGATATCAAAAAGCAGATTGCGAAGATGATAGCAAAGAGAAAAGCGGAGCAGAAACGAAAAGCAGAAGAAGCGGCAGTGGCGAAGGAAATGTCACAGGTAACAGAGAGCACAACGACAGAAGCATCAGAAGACGAAAAAGTATCAGACAATACAATGCCGACAATGCTTTCAGAAGAAGACAGGAAGAAGCTGGAAGACGCAGTGTCTAAGGCGGATTCCGAGGAAAAAACAATGCAAGACAGCAAGGCTGAAGCTATAGAAAAAACAGCAGATTCAGATTCAACAGAAAACGAAGCAGTGGAAAAAACAGCGTCAGAAGAAAAAACAGAATCAGTAGAAAAACCGGTGACTACAACAGAATCAGAGGAAACACCGGACGAAGAAATAAAAGCTGAAGGAACACCAGTTGAAGAAACTCCAGCTCAGGAAGAAGAACTGACAGACACAAGAGTGGTAGATATTTTTGCAGAACTGAATGAAGAACCTGTTTCAGAAGATGCTGAAAATGATTTTGAGGAGAAATAATTATGCGTGTAGGTATGGGATATGATGTTCATAAGTTAGTTGAAGGAAGAAAACTGATCCTGGGTGGAGTTGAGATTCCTTACGAGAAAGGTCTCTTAGGACATTCAGATGCAGACGTTATGCTGCATGCCGTAATGGATGCACTGCTTGGAGCAGCAGCACTTGGAGACATTGGCCTTCATTTTCCGGATACAGATCCGAAATATAAGGGTGCATCCAGTATAAAACTGCTTGAGCACGTAGGCAGACTTTTGGAAGAGAATGGATATGTGATCGAGAATATTGATGCGACGATCATAGCACAGCGTCCAAAGATGCGTCCGCATATTGACCAGATGCGGGAAAACATGGCGAAAGCGCTTAAAATTGACGTTGATCAGATCAATGTAAAGGCTACAACAGAAGAGGGCCTTGGCTTTACCGGAAGCGGCGAAGGAATCTCATCCCAGGCGATCTGTGCGATTGAAAAATTTACGAATTACAGTAGCGTGGATGTGATGGAGAAGCCTGCAGGATGTGGTGGATGCTGTGCGGGAAAATAAGATGAAGATTCGAAAGCTGGACCAATCAGAGCATGGGAAAACCAGGAGCTTGTGGGAACAGGTATTTTCAGAAGACAGTCAGGAATTTGTTGATTATTACTATTATATCAAGACAAAAGACAATACGATTTATGTAATAGAGGAAGACGATGAGATACGTGCGATGCTGCAGCTGAACCCTTATCAGGTAAAGTTACAGAAAAGTGTCGTTCCATCGGATTATATCGTGGGAGTTGCCACGCAGGCGGAATATAGAGGCAGAGGATATATGAGAAATCTTCTGATTCATGCATTACAGGATCAGTATTCACAGAAGATGCCATTTACTTTCCTGATGCCGGCGGCAGAAGCAATCTATTATCCTTATGATTTCCGATTTGTTTATGAACAGAAACAAATCGAGCTTGATGAAGCATTTTTTTCTGCAAGAAAAGAATATAAAAATGATGAATATAGAAATATATCACAAGAGCGGATTGTAGACCGTGATGCAAGATTTATGGATGCAGGGAAGATGGCGGCATTTGTTGAAGAGAATTTTTCGGATTGCTGGAATGTTGTTGCTTTAAGAAATGCACAATATTATCAGACACAGATTCTCGAACAACAGAGCGAGTTTGGCGGGATGCGGCTTGTCTTTGAAGAAGAGAAGCTGGTCTGTATCTATGCATATGCGAAAGAAGAGGGACTCGAGATCAGGGAACCACTTTATCTGGAAGGGAAAGAAGATCTCTTCTGGGCGTCGGTGGATGGTCTTAGAGGACCGGAAGAAAAGGTTTCGGTTTATGGGCTTAAGGAAGCACCTGACTGGCCAGATGATGAAACGTCTGCATATAAAGAAAAACCGCTTATTATGATCAGGATCGTTCATTTACAGGAACTATTTTCTAAAATGAAAATCCCGTCAGAATGTGAGATCCATTGCTCTTTTGCGGTGATCGATCCGATTCTTCATAAGAACAGCAGGATCTGGAAACTCAGTAGCTCAAAAGGAGAAGAAAGCCTGAGCGTGTCTGAAACGGAAGATTCACAGGGAGTACTTTCCATTGCAGCATTGACGGAAATATTGTTTGGATACAAAACTCCTGAAGAAATACGTGCAGAGGAAAGCGTAATTCTTACAGAAGAACTAGAGGAAGAACTGAGGAAACTTCAGAACTTCTGTCCAATATTTTTGAATGAGATTGTCTGAATAAAATGTTAAAATGCAGTTGATCGGCAGAGATAATAGTTGACAAAAAATGATTTTTTGCATAAGATAATAGAGATGTTGAAAACAATAAATATTGGTAATAGAATTGAGAAAGACAAAGAACGGGAAGAGTAACAGAGATTTGGACTCATAGAGAGAAGGTGTCACCGGCTGAAAGCACCTTTGAGAGAAGAAACTGTGAAGTGCCCCCGGGAGTCGATCCTGTGAATGGAGTAGCAGGGTACGTCAGGCACACGTTACGTGCGTGAAAGTGAAAGAAGTTATACTTCTTTTATTAGAGTGGAACCGCGGATAGAACTTCGTCTCTAGATTGAGACGAAGTTTTTTGTATATTAGGAAAGTCCCTTTCCTAATATATAAAAAACGCTCCGCTCAGGATGCGCACTGCGGCGTACTAAGTGCATTCTTGAATCAGAAAGGAATGATAAATATGGGAATGATATCTTATGTCAAACAGGAGATAGAGGTGATCCGAGAGCGAGATCCTGCGATCAAATCAAACATGGAAGTATTTTTGTACCCAAGCTTTAAAGTAATCTTAAGCTACAGAGTGGCGCATAAGCTTTACCTGAAAAAGCATTATTTCTGGGCACGCTGGATTTCTCAGAGAGCAGCGCGTAAGACAGGGATTGAGATCCATCCGGGTGCAACAATTGGAAAGGGACTTTTTATCGATCATGGAACAGGTGTGATCATCGGAGAAACTACGATCATCGGAGATAATGTAACACTGTATCAGGGGGTTACGCTTGGCGGTACCGGAAAAGAACAGGGAAAACGTCATCCAACGTTGAAAGATAATGTTATGGTGAGTGCCGGCGCAAAGATCCTGGGTTCTTTTACAATCGGAGAAAATTCTAAGATCGGAGCTGGTTCTGTAGTACTTGAAGAGGTTCCACCGAACTGTACAGTTGTCGGTGTGCCGGGACGAATCGTCCGCATGGACAATAAGAAAGTCCCAAGAAGTGATATGGATCAGGTACATTTACCGGACCCGGTACTTACAGATATTCGAGAACTGCAGGAAGAGAATATAAAACTTCACAAACGTTTGGAATCTATGATAAAATATATGCGATGTGTGGAGAAAGAAAATAAGGAGAGTAAGAACGATGAAGATTTATAATACAATGTCAAAAAGAAAAGAAGAGTTTGTTCCTCTAGAGGAAGGAAAAGTAAAGATGTATGTATGCGGTCCGACTGTATATAATTACATCCATATTGGAAATGCAAGACCAATGATCGTGTTTGATACTGTCCGCAGATATTTTGAATACAAGAATTATGATGTGAATTATGTATCTAACTTTACGGATGTCGATGACAAGATCATCAAGAAAGCAAACGAAGAAGGCGTTACAGCAGAAGAAATCTCACAGCGTTACATTGCAGAGTGCAAGAAAGATATGGACGGTATGAATATTGAGCCGGCAACAAAGAATCCGCTTGCAACAGAAGAGATTGACGGTATGATCAGCATGATTGAGACACTGATTGAGAAAGGCTACGCATACGAGAAGAACGGAACTGTATATTACCGTACAAGAAAGTTCAAAGATTATGGTAAATTATCCCATAAGAACCTTGATGATCTTCAGTCAGGCGGACGTACCCTTCTTGTAAGCGGTGAGGATGAGAAAGAAGATTCTTTGGATTTTGTTCTCTGGAAACCGAAAAAAGAAGGCGAGCCTGCATGGGTTTCTCCATGGGGTGAGGGACGTCCGGGATGGCACATTGAGTGCTCAGAGATGTCCAAGAAATATCTTGGTGAGCAGATCGATATTCATGCAGGTGGGGAAGACCTGATCTTTCCACATCATGAAAATGAAATTGCACAGAGTGAAGCAGCGAACGGAAAAGAGTTCTCCAGATACTGGATGCATAACGGGTTCCTGAACATTGATAACCGTAAGATGTCCAAGTCTCTTGGAAATTTCTTCACAGTTCGCGAGATCAGTGAGAAGTATGACCTTCAGGTACTTCGTTTCTTCATGTTAAGCGCACATTACAGAAGTCCACTGAACTTCAGCGCTGAATTGATGGAAGCAGCAAAGAGCGGACTTGAGAGAATCATTACAGCAGCTGATCGTCTGAAATTCCTTATGGGAAGCGCGAAGACAGAAGATATGGCAGAGACAGAAGCAGAGAAGTTTGCAAAGTCAGCAGAATATGTTGGAAACTTTGAGAGCGCTATGGATGATGACTTCAATACAGCAGATGCGATCGCTGCAGTATTTGATCTTGTAAAATTCATTAATACGATGACAGATGAAGACAGTTCCAAAGAGTATCTTGAGAATCTGTTTGACCGTCTGGTAAGACTGACAGAAGTACTTGGAATTATCGTTGATAAAGAAGATGAGATTCTTGATTCTGACATTGAAGCATTGATCGCTGAGCGTCAGGCAGCAAGAAAAGAGAAAAACTTTGCAAGAGCAGATGAGATCAGAGATGAGCTTCTTGCGAAAGGTATCGTTCTGAAAGATACAAGAGAAGGAGTACAATGGAAAAGAGCATAACAGCAGGTTTAGAAGAGTATATCCGGACAATTCCCGGTATGAAAGAGATTGATGCAAAGCAGTGTTCCCCACTGGTTCTTGCTTATGTGGGAGACTGTGTTTATGATCTGATCATTAAGACGATGGTGGTCGGCCGTGGAAACAGGCCGGTCCATCGTCTCCATGAAGAGACAAGCCAGTATGTGCAGGCATCAGCACAGTCCTTTATGATGCGTTCCATGCAGGAGCATCTGAATGAGGAAGAACATGGAGTTTACCGGAGAGGAAGAAATGCACGATCTGTGTCTCCGGCAAAGAATCAGTCAATTACAGATTACAGAAGAGCGACAGGTTTTGAGGCATTGATCGGACATTTATATCTGACAGGTCAGTATGAACGACTGACAGAGCTTGTAAGTATCGGACTTGAAAGCATTGAAAAAGAGATAAAGGAAAAAGGAGCAGAACATGCAGGAAAATAGAGAACAGGGAACAGAGACATTTGTAATTGAAGGAAGAAATGCCGTACTGGAAGCATTTCGTTCCGGACGTACGATTGACAAGATTTATGTTCTTGACGGATGCCAGGACGGACCGGTAAGAACAATTGTACGTGAAGCGAAAAAACACGGATCTCTGATCAATTTTGTGACAAAAGAAAGACTTTCCCAGCTCTCAGAGACAGGGAAGCATCAGGGCGTGATCGCGCATGCGGCAGCATATGAATATTCTACGATCGACGATATGCTTAAGCTGGCAGAAGAGAGAGGCGAAGCTCCGTTTCTGATTCTTTTAGACAATATTGAAGATCCGCACAATCTTGGCGCGATCATTCGTACAGCGAACCTTGCAGGTGCACACGGAGTCATTATTCCAAAGAGAAGAGCAGTTGGTCTGACAACGACAGTTGCAAAGACATCTGCCGGAGCTTTGAATTATACACCGGTCGCAAAGGTGACGAATCTTGTGAAGACAATGGAAGAACTCAAGGAAAAAGGACTCTGGTTTGTATGTGCTGATATGGATGGCGAGCAGATGTATGACCTGAACCTGACAGGACCGATCGGTCTTGTGATCGGAAATGAAGGTGAGGGCGTTGGCCGCCTTGTGAAAGAAAACTGTGATTTCGTTGCAGGAATTCCAATGAAAGGTCAGATTAATTCTCTGAATGCATCTGTGGCAGCAGGCGTTCTTGCTTATGAGATCGTAAGACAGAGGATTTCGCAGAAATAAATATGAGTATTGCTCGAAAAAAGAGTGATAACAGGTGATAATCGGATGAGTAAGTATGACAGAATGACAGATGAGCAGCTTTTATGTGATTACAAAAATGGAAATCAGGAGATTATGGATTACCTGATGGTGAAATATAAATCCATGGTAAGGAAGAAAGCGCGTGCAATGTATCTGTTGGGTGGAGAGAACGAGGATCTGATCCAGGAAGGAATGATCGGTCTGATCAAAGCAGTGCGGGATTTTGATGTAACGCAGAAAACATCATTTTCAAGTTTTGCAGAACTTTGTGTCTCCAGACAGATGTACTCGGCAATCGAGGCATCAAATCGAAAAAAGCATCTGCCTTTGAATTCTTATGTTTCGTTATATGAAGACAGTGAAGAGGTAGGAGAGGGGAGAAGTCTTCCTTTGATTGACACGATAGAATCATCGAAGGAGAATGATCCGGAAGTTCTTTATTTTGGAAAAGAATATACAGAAGCTTTTGCGGAGCAGCTCAAAGAATTGCTCAGTCCATTAGAAAATCATGTTCTTTATCTGCACTTGATGGGAACGGATTATCGGACGATTGCGGAATTACTTGGAAAGAGTCCGAAGTCAGTGGACAATGCACTTCAGAGGATCAAGACAAAAGCACAAAAGATTCTGCCGTAAAGGAGAAATACGGATGAAGAAAAAATACAATTACCTTTTGGCACTTGCAGTCTTTCTGGTGATCATGATCTGCTTTAACAAATTCGGATACATCATTTCTTATCTGGCCGCAATTGGCGGGCCTCTGGTTATGGGAAACAATGGAACAATGGTGGTTTATGAGTTCCTGATGAGTCATTTGAATCTGGTATCGGCAATTTTGTACCTTATGGTTCTGCCTATTCCTGCTTTATGGTATTATCTTGCTTTTCAGCTGCGTGAAGGAGGAATCCGTGCAATCCCAGGCAAATGCAGAAGAGTCGGATGGGACGGATGCGTTTTAATCGCGCTGTTTACTTTTGGCATGATACACGTGACCAGTATCATACTGGCAATTGTAGCACGGTCACTTCCGGATGCGATGGATAATTATCAGAATCTGATAGAAAATTCCGGCCTGACAGAATACTCGCTGATGTGGGTTTTCAGTACATTGATTCTTCCACCTCTTGTGGAAGAAATGATTTTCCGGGGTTTGATCCAGAAATATCTTGAACGTGCCGGAATGCATTGGATCCTGGCGAATGTTGTACAGGCGGTTCTGTTTGGAGTGTTCCATCAAAATCTCGTACAGGGAATTTATGCGGCACTTTTGGGGTTTGCACTTGGATTTGTGGCGCAGCGCTATAACACCCTGGCGGCATCCATGCTGATGCACATGTTCTATAATCTGATGGGAACGCTGATCGTAGATCTTGAGAGCAGATTCCTTCCGGCAATAGTAATGGGAATGATTATCCTGATCAGTATTCCGATGACAGTGAGTGCTGTGACGTTGATTTGTCTGACAACAAATAATAAAAAAACAGAGGTTTGAGAAGATGAGATTCGTAATACAAAGAGTAACAGAGGCATCTGTTACGATTGAAGGTGAGATATCAGGAAAGATTGGAAAAGGGTATCTTGTTTTGATTGGAGTAGCAGATACTGACACAAAAGAGATTGCAGACAAAATGATACGAAAAATGATCGGACTTCGTATTTTTGAAGATGAACAGGGAAAGACAAACCTTTCGCTTGCCGATGTGGATGGAGGTCTTCTTCTGGTTTCACAGTTTACGTTATATGCAAACTGTAAGAGAGGAAACAGACCAAGCTTTATTGAAGCAGGAAAACCGGATATGGCGAATGAGATGTATGAATATATCATTGAAAAATGCAGGGAATCAGTGGATGAAGTACAGACCGGAGAGTTTGGAGCTGATATGAAGGTTCAGCTGCTCAATGACGGGCCATTTACCATTTTGCTGGATTCAGATCAGCTTTAACTTGACAATCAAACTCAAGTAGTGTATATTTAATTTTGCGTTCTGCTGGAACGCAATAAGCTGTCTTGGCGCAGTCGGTAGCGCGTCGCCTTGGTAAGGCGGAGGTCGGGGGTTCAAGTCCCCTAGACAGCTTTGAACCTTTCCCCGGAAGTGCCAGTAAATGCGGTGTTTCCGGGGTTTTTCTTTTACGAAAATTCCAAAAGGGGGGCAAAAAGGGGGCAGACTATAAAATTTTCAATTCTTTCAACTGCTCATTTCGTTTGCTTTCCAACTTCTGAGTTACGTGCAAATAAATCTCTCTTGTGACCTTACTGTCATTATGTCCAAGTCTTTTTGAGATGCTGTCGATATCAATTCCTTGTTCCATTAGCAGACTTGCGTGTGTATGTCTTAGCGTGTGTGGTGTGATGCTTCTACCGATAGCTTTCATGGAATTTTCCTTGAGGTATTTGTTGTAAGCGAAGTGGTCAATGTGCTCACGAACTGTACCAGTGAACAATAGGTTGCTAAACTGTATCACATTGTCGTTCTGAGCCATTCTCAGTGCCTTTCTACAGACTTTTTCTAGTTCGTCTTGAATATATACATCTCGGATAGAAAAGTCCGTCTTTGGGGTTGTTACGATGTCATTGTTGACATCATAGGTTTTCGTGACATGGATCACACGCTTTCTCAAATCAACATCTGATTTCTCGAGCGCAGCTGCTTCGCCGAATCGGAGACCAGACAGGACGAGGAATTCTGTTAACACTTTCCATTTTTCTACTTTCATCTCATCAAGCAACAATTCCACTTCGCTGGACTCAAGAAATTTGTCTTCAATCTTCTTACGGTGAGAAACATCTTTAAACCGTTCAATCTTGTCGAGATAGGAGATATCTTCAATGTAATCATTACGGTATCCCCATCTTAGCAGAGCCTTGAACCTTACCATCCATTCATTGAGCGTTCCAGGAGCTCTGCCAGTAGCGAGAAAACGTTCTCTGATATATCCCGCATTTAACTTCGATACAATGGTAGATGGTCCGAGAATCTTTGCAATAGACTTACACGCTCCACAATTCCTGTTGTACGTAGACTGCTTGACTGTCCTCAGTTGTTCAGCATTGTATAGCTCTGTGAGTTCCTTTAAGGTAAGGTCTTTTTTCTGTGTTGATGCTGTCTTTAGTTCCTGATCAATGCGCTCTTGGAGTGCAGCAGCAGCCAACTTGCGATTCTTTGCAGTATTCTTTGGCATGGAAATTGAGACTCGTTTGACTTTTCCTGTCATTGGATCTGTGTAGCGTTCAATAAATTTAAATCCTGATTTTCTTTCTTCAACCCACATAATCATCTTCCTTTCTATATTTGAGTACAAAAATAACAGCCCCACAACAGAACAACAGTTCTACTTGTATGACTGCCCCGAAGATGATACAATATTATTGCTTCATATAATCTGCACCGCTCTTCGGAGTTTGGTGTGTCAACCGTTCCTGCGCCAACAGGAGCGGTTTTATTTTATTTAATTATCTCTGTTTACAAATTCGCTACATACATCTCTCAACTCTGTATATAACTCATCTGTAAGTTCTTCACCGGCATATTGTCTTGCCAGTAGTTCTTTCCCATAAGTTTTTAATTCTGTATCAGATAATGAAGAAAGCTTATTATCATAAGTGTATTCTTTTATATTCATAACAATCCCCTCCTAACTTTCATTCCCTACGAATGTAACACTGTTAGGTAACATTCTCACTGGAATAGTAGTAGATGAAGAGAATGTATGATTTTCGCTATCTCTATAACCTTCGTTCATTTTAAACGATGATCCATGTGGATCCAATACTACATATCCGAATATCGTTTTATGAATCTCAATCTCGTCACTAGAATCATACGTTCCACTTATTTCCACTCTTAATTCGTAAGGATATTCAATCTCTTGATACGGCTCACTTTCGTGATTATATGCCTTAACCGAGATATTTGTCACAGTAAAACTGAGGTTTTTATCATAAGTGAATGTATACGGAAGATCATTGGCAACAGCAATAATAGTTCCATCTTCAATCTTAGGGTATTCTTCAGGCTTACTTTCGGATGGCTTCTGCTCGTCAGATGGTTTTGTTTCCTCTGACGGTTTCTGCTCCGGAGCTACTACAGTAGTATATGTATTATAGTATTTCTTTTCTGTTACTGGCTGACGAACAACTTCCGTCTTTACTGTCTCAGTACTCTTGTTATTCTTTAACTCTTCTTTTACGGATGCCATAATTGAATTATACAGTTCTTCTTTCTCTGCATCTGTCAGTTTATCGATTTCTCCAAATTTTGTTTGAATCTGCTCATCAACCTTTTTAAGCAGCTCAGACTGAAATGTTTCATTGTTATCAGCAATAGCCTGTTCGATTCGCTTATCGACATCCTCCATCGATAATTGATCCGTCCGTTCACTGGAAGTACATCCACACAACGTGCATCCAATCATAGACAATGTTAATAGGATTGCTACGAGTTTCTTTTTCATAAGCTTTTCCTTTCTATTGAGAGCCTGTTCCTTAAGTACACCATATACTTATATATAAATCCCTTCCGGGAGTTATATCCTTATTTTGTTAATTCATCATATTGGTCACGATTTTCCTTGTCATCTTCCTTTTTGAGTTTATAATTCTGACTCTTAATTTTGCGAAGACGATCACTTTCATCCATCCTAGCTTTTTGTTCTGATATCTTTTTCTGCTTATATTGTTCCTTATAGAATTGAATCAGCGCGTCTCTTTCTTCTTTAGATAAGCTGGTTGATTTAACTTCTTCATCCTTGATGATATCTTGTACCGGTTCTTCTATAATCTCTGCTAATTGAAAATTTTGGCTTGGATCGAACTCACATGATGCGGTACAAAATTCAGCGTAAACATCTGTAAGTTTTGGTTTATAACTAGGTGCCGGACATTCGGAAATCGTAGCATTTTTAAGAATCTCCTTGCATTTTTCTTTATCAACTAAAACTTTTCTTGGACTGGTTCCGTTTTCTTCACCAACTATGCCGATTTCATGCAACTGATTCATGATACGAGCAGCACGGTTAAATCCAATCTTGTATACGCGTTGAATTTTCCCTATTCCGATCTTATCTTTGTCTGCGGCCATCAGAGCTGCATCGGCTAAATATACATCTCCGTTTTCGATAACGATATTTTGAATCTGATTATCCATAGTTTCTTTAGGTTGACTCTCTGACTTTTCTTGATTCTGAGTGCAAACTGGATGGCTTATATATTTACGAAAGTTTTCTGGATTGTTGAGACATATACCACATTCTATGCAGAAAGAGTATGTCTTTAAATTCTTAGTTCCACAGACTGGACATATAATAATTTTGTTGTCATCAGTTGCTTTTTCTTCTGTGTTTGGCATAATATCCTGTTCCTGTTTTTGCTCTGTTTCTCGATCCACAGGATCTGCTTGCACTACTGATTGATTATTCATAGGAATATCTTCCGGAGGAAAATGAAAATCCCTTATGATTTGAAAACCGCATTGCGTACAGAACTTACATTTTGCGTTAATTTCTGCTCCACACCGAGGACAAGGTATTACATCCTTATCAAATTCTAGGTCAGGGATTTCCTTCTCCCTTGTCTTCAGGAATTTACAGAATGGATATAGCGCAAATAATATTTCTCCTGATATCAGCGATAGAACAATATCTAATCCACGATACTCATTTAATGAATACACCCAACCAAAGAGCCATACAATAGCAGCGATTATCGCCCAGTTCCTATAGAATGTAGGTGAGTGTGTTTTCTTTGGTTGTGCCTTTTTCCATGCTTTATGAGCTATCTTCCGCTGTCTCTTTTCTTCTCTATGAAGTATCTTTAACTTTTTCTTTCTGTTTTTAGCAGCTATTTTCGCTCGCTTACGGTTATACATTCCGTGTACGAGCATTCTTTTTATGTAATGATATTGGCTAGGTCTCATATAATAACCTCGCAATTACAGTTCTTTGAATTTCATAATCATTTCATTATATCCAGATAAGCGCGCTATTTGTTCACTGGACATTCCAGGATTCTCATAGATCAGTTCATCTGGTATCAACAGTTCTGCTGCAAAAGTATTAGCTTCAATTTCCATCTTGGAAGTCAACAGAAGAGTCTTGTTTCTAATGAAATAACAATTTTCCTTTCGGTGCATAATCGAATGAGCAAGTTCGTGAGCCATGACAAGAGTTCTTTCATGTTCCTCTAAATCTTCGTTAAGGAAGATGCACTTATGGTTCTTGAGGAACATATAGCATCCAGCGCGGGATCCAAGCGGACCGGTCTGAACTTCAACATTCAGATATTCTGCAAGCCTAAAAGGGTTTCTAGTATCATACTTTTTGACGTAATAAGCAACTAAGTGCTTAACATCATGTGCTTTCAATTGCAACACCTACTTCTTGTTCTTGTTAGGATTGTATTTTTCCTTATTGATAGGTTTCAACCGGCGCATCATTAATTCGATCTGTCCAAGAAGCAGTTCTGTGTCTTCTTCCGGAATAGGTTCACCCTCGTAGGAGAGCGGACCATCTGCGCCATTCATTAATTTTCCACGGAGATTCTCTAAATCTTTTGCAATGTCTTTTTCGTCTTTGGAAGTAATTTCATAAGGATCCTCTTTCTTTTCTTCTTTACCAGTCATTAAATAATCCATGCTTACTTTAAAATAATCGCAAATAGCTTTCGCTGTTTTTGGAGAGCATTCAGATCCTTTATTCTTCCATGTACTGATAGTTGAAGTATTTACGCCAGTTTCTTTACAAAATCTGTAAGGTGTTATCCCTTTTTCATCACATAGCTTTTTGAAAATTTCATACATGATATTTCCTTTCTGAAAATACCTCGTCAAATTGACATAAAACTATTGACAAGCTCGTTCTCCCGAGGTATAGTATATACATACCTCGGGAGAACGAGATAAAATAGTTCTTTAAACGAGATAATTCGGTAAATTGATATATTTCATTTCGACAAGCTAAGTATATCACTGAACCGAGGCAAACACAAGTATAAATAACTATAGAAAAAGGAGGGATATTTTTGGCTAAAATGTACACCTGTGACGAAGTGGCAGAAAGATACCAAGTTAAGGTATTTACCGTTTGGGAATGGATCCGCCAGCGAAAGCTGAATGCAATTAAACTCGGACGAGAGTACAGGGTATCGGAAGAAGACCTTATTAAGTTTGAGAATGAGCGGAAAACAATTCAGACAGATGCCTAGAAAGGAGAGAAGAAATGATGGTAGCACAAAAAGTAGATACAACAATAGAATGCGTGTGTGACTTTTTAAAAAGAGAAATCGAAAAAGTTTCATCTATTTATGAAAGTCAAGAATTAACAGAATTAACAAAAGCTCTAGCAGAGCTGGTGTCTGCTAGAGCGAAACTGAACTAGTTTTCATTCTCACTAAGTTCAACTAATTTGTTGTAGATTTCCTGCATAAATTCAGCAATACGTGCTCCACCATCTTTATTTGCAGAAGCGTTGGAGTTTGAGAGTTTAGCTACGGTAATCTCAACGGTTTTGTTAATTAAGTCTTGATTTCTTGTCATAAAAATCTCCTTTCTTTTGTACTCGGCATGGCAGTGCCTGTATTTAAAGTATAGGAGAAGAAATAGAAAATAGCAAGTGAGGTGAAAAACAATGATAAACAAACTTAATTATGGAAAAGTAAACGGAGATTCTGAAGAGCTACACGCATTGAAAGGCTTTAAGGTCTTAGCTGTTGGCAACGGAACAATCGGAGAAGAGTGTGCGTTGAGAATCATGCTGATGAACGAGAACAACGTTGCTGTTGATTTAAGCATTACAGAAGACGGAGCGTATCTCAGCGATTTCTACGCACTGACAGAGGACATGATTCCACGTACTTACGAGGATTAGAGAGGTGAGGACGATGCTAACAAGAGCACAGGCTGTTGCAGAGCTAGAACGCATCTATGAAATCCTTCCGCAGATTGCATCGGTACTGGAAGAAGAGAAGAAACCAGTTGCTCAGTATGCAAAGACATCGTACTTCAAGGATGTGTATGGTCAGTCAATGGGAACTGTTAAGAATCGGAAGTACGGAATCATGAATCAGATTAAGCTAGGTCGGTATCCAAAAGATGCGATTATTGACAGATACATTGATAAAGCGGTCTACGCAGATTACAACCGGTTCTTTAAACATCTTGAAGGTGCTACGAAAAAGTATGTGCCTGAATACGATCCGGTAGAAGCAATGGTGTTAGTAAGAAAAATGGAAGGCAGAGAAGAATATGAACTGTCGCAACTGTAGAAAAAGGAAACACTGCATAGAGAGAAGCAGAGGTTATCCGTGTATATCTTACAAGAAAGAAGGTGAGAAAAATGAATCAGATCGACATGATCGACATCCAAAGAAGAGCAATCCAGATAGTTGATATCAAGAGACAGCCAAGAAGAATTGAGCATGATGACAGAGAAGAAAAAAAGTCTGCTGTTATGACAGTAGTTGCGATGGGATTGGTAGTTGTCTTAGGAATCGCAACATGGGTTATCTTCGGATATTAAAAAAGAGTGCCCAGCAAAGGCGGCAACCTTCAGGCACTCGGGTAAAAAACCAACTTAATAATAACAATTTAAAAAGGAGAAAGCAATGAAAAAAGATAATTTTACCATAACTTTGGATAAGCTGAACGCAATCATTCCAATATTTGCAGCAGAGTTTTGTTACATGAATGACGTTGAAGACGAAGATCTGATTATGGGAGTAGCAGCATACATCTTTGCAAACGTAGAAAAGTACATAAGAGGAGAAAGAGATGTTGATGAAAAAATTCTCGGATTTAGCACACTTGTTCTGCAATTAGTACAAGAACTGTCACTGTGAAAGGAGAAAGCGATGTTGTTAGAAAAAACACTTGAAGTAAGCGTTTCAAAATTTGAAGAGCTGTGCAAAACAGATGCACGAATGGAAACGCTCAAAGCTTACATCAGCAATGAAGAAAACGGATATATCAAACTGGACACAGTGAAAGCAATTATCGGACTTCCGGTCAAGCACGAAGAACCATCGGTGTGGGAGCATGAGGAGCTGTCCTTTGAAGAATTAGGAATCACACAACACAAGATGCATAAGAGACATGCAGATAATTACAATGCGGAGGAAAGAGAAGATGCAGGAACTGAAATTTGATGTAGTACAGAGTATTGGCGAAATTACAGCCAACTTTGAGGAATTTAAAGACCAGGTTTCAATGGAACTTGAGAAATACAAAAAGAAAGAATTCACAGAAGAGACAAAGAAGGATGCGAAGAAAGACCTCGCAGAGCTGAGAAAGAAAAAGGCAGCTGTGAACGAGAGAAGAATTGAAGTAAAGAAGGAGTACATGAAGCCTTATGATGAGTTCGAAGCTAAGGTGAAGGAACTTATCGAACTGATCGATGAGCCGATCACGTTAATTGACAGCAAGGTTAAAGAGTTTGAGGAAAAGCGTATTAAAGAGCGTAGAGAAGAGATCCAGATTGCTTATGAAGAGATTGTTCCGGAAGAATTGCAAGATTACATTCCACTGGAAAGAATCTACGGAAGTAAGTGGACGAATGCCGGTACGAAAATGAAAGACATTAGAGAAGAACTTACTAGCAGAGTTGCAACTACAAATGCTGATATCAATGCTATCAAAGCCATGAGATCAGAAAAAGAAGAAACTGCTCTCAACTTCTATATGGAAAACAACAATCTGGCATCAGCAATTAAGTACCTTAGTAATTACGAAATTCAGAAAGCAGAGATCCTTAAGAGAAAAGAAGCAGAAGAAGCTGCCAGAAGAGAAAGAGAATTGGAAGCTGAAAGAGAACGCATCCGTCTTGAAGAACGTAGAAGAATTCTCGAAGAAGAGGAAATCAAGAGAAAAGCGGAGAAAGAGACTGTTGAAAAGCTGAAAGAAGTAGATGAGGAACAGGCAAGATTCTTGAGCAGCGAAGAGTCTAAGAAGGTAATTTACACCGTTGTTGCTACAGAAGAGGAACTTAAAGATATTGAACAGGCAATGACAAGCTTCGGTGTTTACTTCGAAAGGAAGGATGTCTGATGTCACTTAAAGAAAAGTTGTCGAAAATACAGAGAGAGATAAAAGCACCAAAAGAACTGTTTAACAATTTTGGTGGTTATTATTACAGAAATGCAGAAACAATTCTTTCTGAGTTTAAAAAATACGAAGAGGACTTGAAAGTTTCTCTAATTTTGCAAGATGAAATTTTAGAAGTTGCTGGAAAAATATATGTAAGAGCAACAGCGATTCTTATGGATTGTGAGTCAGAAGAAAAAATTTCTACAACAGCTTATGCAAGAGAATCGGAGCAAAAGAAGGGAATGGATGAAGCACAGATAACTGGATCTGCATCTAGTTATGCCAGAAAGTATGCATTGAACGGTCTCTTCCTACTGGATGATGTAAAGGATCCGGATTCAGATGAATATAAGAAGCAACAACAGACTGAATTCTGTGCGACTCAAAATAATAGAAATACAAAAAAACCAAAAGTTAATCAAAACCATATCATTTCTCTTCGAAAAACATTTGAAGAGAAGGGAATTGACGAAAGCAAAGTGTTAGTCATGTACAAGGTTGAAAAGATTGAGGATCTGACGATTAATCAGTTCAAAAATATTTTCGATCATGAAAGTGATTTGATACAACTGTGTGGTGTTTAAATGAAGTTCACTGGCAAGTTGAAAGAACCAATCATCGACTTCGTAACACACCGTCTGACCATTCTATTTGAGCCAAACGAGGACTTTCTTGAAGCCTATGAGGAATTGAAAGGCAAAGAAGTATTAAGCCTTGAAATCAAGCCATACAGGAAGAAGAGAAGCCTTGATGCTAATGCTTACTACTGGGTACTACTAACAAAGCTTGCGAAACTGATGAATACATCTAATGCAGAAATGCATAACTTGATGCTGATTCATTACGGACAGCCGGAGATAATCGAGGGCAAGTCGATTTTCATGACAGTGCCGGATACGGAAGATGCAGAGCAGAAGTTGATGCAATCAACAGAGTATCATCTGATGCCGACATCACAAGTAAGACAAGGTGTAGACGGTGTAATGTATAGGACTTACAAGCTTTTGAGAGGATCGAGCACTTACAACACAGAAGAGATGGCAAGGCTCATAGATGGACTTATCACAAGCTGCAAAGAAGCTGGAATGACGGATGCTGCGATTGCGACACCGGATGAAAAGAGATTGCTGAAAGAAAGGTGTGGTGTGGATATTGGCTAAACTATTGAAGAGCGTATTCACAGAAGATATGAACCACTGCTACTTTACTGGTTATCCATATCCACATATTCACCATATCTTCTATGGAAGCAGACGAAAACTATCAGAGAGATACGGATATGTGATTCCCCTAGCACCGTATTTACATGAATTTCAGAAGGGGAGCGTACATGACAATCCGAATCACGGACTGGACTTACAGCTTAAGCAGATGGCTCAGAGACATTTTGAAGAGCATATAGGAAGCAGAGAAGAGTTCAGAGAAGTATTTGGAAAGTCTTGGTTATAACTGGTATTAACCTAGCGGATAAGGTTGATATATAAACTCCTAATGGCTGACTGAAACAGTATGTCACAATCCTTAATCAGAGCCATGATGATTCATCTCCTCGGCTTTGTCCGGGGAGAGAAAGGAGAACAATGCAGACTTACGATATTGACATATTAGATTACATCAGAACCGGACATGACAGAGCAATCACGAGAGCTGAATTGTCTGATCTGACTGGTATAGATGATAGAACAATTAGAGACATGATCCATTATGCAAGACGAGATATACCGATTCTCAACATGCAAGATGGGAGAGGGTACTTCATTCCAGACATGAATATCTTAGAAGAAAGAATGATGCTGATGAAGTACATCAGACAAGAAGAAAGCCGATTGAAGAGTATCGGCTGGGCATTAAAAACAGCAAGGCGAACAGCCAAGAACTGCAACATGGAGGTAGACACAGATGAACTCAAACCGAAAAGGGAAAGAGGGAGAAAGAGAGTTAGCAAATCTGCTTAAAGACAGATACGGATATGATTGCCGGAGAGGACAGCAGTTCTGCGGATCCAATGGAGATGCGGATGTAGTTGGTCTTCCTGGCATCCATATTGAGTGCAAGAGAGTAGAGAAGCTTAATATTGATACCGCTATGGAACAGTCCATAAACGATGCGAGAGAGGGCGAAATGCCTACGGTAATGCATCGGAAGAATCACAAGGATTGGCTGGTCACAATGACAATGGAAGATTGGATGAAATTATATGAAAAATGGGTACATAGAAATCAATAGAGATATTGAGAATCTACTAAAAAACGAAAGTGCACATACTTTCCTTATACTGATTGACATTTTACTCAGAAGTGATGATGAAACAAATTCTTTGAAAACATCAATCAGCCAAATATCCGGAACATTTGGGATAGACAAAAAGGAAGTTAAGAAATGCTTATCCAGATTAAGAAAGATTGATCTGATAGAAGTTTATAAGAACCAGGGGAATAAAGACTCTCTGATTATCGCACTTAGAAAAGAAAATGCGTGTTACCGCATAACTCCAAAAGAGCTTGTCTTGGATCCAACAGAGGTCGCAGCTCTTTCAGACAGTAGAAGTGAGAAAGGGTACGCTAAATTCCGAAAAACGGTATTGGAAAGAGACGGATATGTATGCCAAATATGTGGAGAAACAGATAAGTTGGAAGTTCATCATATTAAACCTTATGCAAGATATCCTAAGCTCAGAACAACAGTCAGTAACGGGATCACCTTGTGTAAGAAGTGCCATAAGGAAGTACATAGAAAGTGTGAAACACAATGCAAGGATGGATAAAGATTCACAGGGATTTATTGGACAATGAACTGTGGAGCGACAAGCCTTTTACCAAAGGACAAGCGTGGGTTGACCTACTGTTACTTGCTAATCACAGAGACAAAAATGTACTGTTAGGGAACTGCACAGAACTGGTTGAAAGAGGTTCATTTATCACTTCCGAACTCAAATTAATGGAACGTTGGGGGTGGGGAAGAAAGAAGGTCAAACTCTTTTTAAACTTCTTAGAAAGTCAAAAGATGATAGAACGAAATGCGAACAACAAAAGAACAGCTATAACCATTGTAAATTATGGGTTTTATCAAGATTGTGACCTACCAAAGGAACAGCAAAAGGACAGCAAAAGAACAGCAAAGGAACAGCGTAGGGACAGCACAGGAACAGCAAAGGAACACAAACAAGAAAGAAAGAATGAAAGAATGAAAGAATATATAGATACTAACGTATCTATAAAGCAGCATAGCATTCAATCCATCATCGATGCATGGAATCAACTAGAGCCTTACGGAATCAAAATGATTTACCGCATCAACCCGGGTTCTAAGAGATGCACTTCACTGATTGCCTTACTTGAGCAATTCGGAGAAGAGAAAGTGATACAAGCTGTTGATAAGGTCAAACAGAGTGACTTCCTTCAGGGAAAGACAGATACAAGGTTCTCACTGAACTTCGATTGGTTTATCAATCCTAATAATTTTGTGAAGGTGCTTGAAGGAAAGTATGATGAACGGCACGATAAGAAACCCGCAACGAAGAACAATAACAACTTTGAGAGAAGACATTACGACATGGATGATCTGGAAAGTAAGTTGCTAGGAAGGTGATTAAGAATGGCAGAAGCAAATAAAGGCTGGGCGGTATGCTCAGTCTGTGGAAAAGAATTTGAGATAGTCGGCAACCGAAAGAAGTGTTGTAGCAAGGCTTGCGGAGAAGAAAGAAGCCGAAGACAGTGTTGTGAGAGAGGAAAGGCAAGATACAGAGCCTTGAGTCCTGAACAGAAAAAGGAACTGGCAATGAAACGAAAGCAAGCCAAACCGAAGAAAGTAAAAGGCGCAAAAGAACCGAAGTATCGAAGCGAATTAGTAAGAGTCGCAGCTGAAGCAAAGCAGCATGGTATGAGCTACGGAGAATATGTTGCAAAAAGCGAAAGGAGAAGAGATGGGAAAAACGATTGATGCAGAAACGTTCCTTTCATGGCTGAATGAAGCCGAGGAAGAATTGAAGAACACAATGGCAGATGAACTGAATCCGGACAGAAAGGACGAAGGGATTCTGCTCACAACAGAGACCGTCAGAAAGTATGTTGAGAAGATGTGCAAGATTGACAATGCTGACAAAGGACATGGCTGGATACCAGTGACAGAAAGACTTCCGGAAGATGAAAGAGATGTACTACTCAAACTTGAGTCAACGAATGGTAACGGATACAGAGAGTACAGTGTAGGATGTTACATCCAAGTGTTTGACGAGGACACAGAGAAGCACTGGCTTGACAGACAGTACGGATACCTTGAGTGGGACAGATACTCAAACGGACACGGCGGATGCTCACTGTACAGAGTGGAAGCATGGATGCCGATTCCGAATCTGTACAAGGGATAAAGACCATGAACAGACAAGAGAAAGAGGATCAGGCGCAGATTGAGTACCTGAGACGATGGAAAGAGAAGAAACAGAAGAGAAAGAAGCTGTTAGAAAAACTGAGAAAGAGAGGCACGAAATGAAATACAAAGCAGGAGACAAGGTAAGAGTTAGAAGTGACTTGAAAAATGATGTCAGTTACGGAAGTCAGTGCACTGTGGAAGAAATGATGGACTATAAGGGAAGTGTAGTAACGATTTCGGAAGTGGGCCAAACTTGCTACCAGATTGAAGGAGATGAGGAAGGATGGAGCTGGACAGACGAAATGTTTGAGGGATTGGCAGATGAAGAACTGACAGCAGAAGAGGCAATTAGACTTAGGGGCGAAATATGTGATGGAAGGGATTGCAGTTGTTGCAAGCTGAGTGCCTATAACAATGGCATGGGTATTATCTGTGATGAATTAGAGGCAAAACATCCTGAACGAGCTATCGAAATCCTCAAACAGTACAAGAAAGAACATGAAAAGAAAGAAATTGAAGTTGTTCAGAAACTCTATTGCCTTGTAATAGACGAAAAAAGAACGGTTGTTCACGAAGAGGAAATTGACAATCATGATTCTTGCGAGGAAGTGCTGAAAAGATATTGCGAAGAGCATGATGGAAAATTCTTTGCTATTGCGGAATGTAGATATGAGGTAAAGGAGTAGGCATGAATGTTAGAGAAAAGATAGATTACATGATTCAGTGTTTGAAAGTCGCAAAAGCTGAGTATGATTACATGGATGATTACATTGCCAATGAACCGACTGAAAGGCAAGAGTTGTGGAGGTTCCTTGATACACACAGAAGTCCGAACAAAGCATTAATTAAGGACAACCTTAGAAATGTGGCAAGAATGGGATTCCAGCTTGCGAATGAGGTGAAATGATGGATGGACTAATTGTAAAAAAGAGATGGTTAAATCTTATCCTTAGTGGGAAGAAAACCATTGAAATAAGAGGTAGTAATACCAAGAAAATAGGACAGACGATCTATTTACTGGAAAGTGGGACAAACCTTGTAAAAGGCACATGCATTATAGACTCTACATATCCAATATCCTGTTCTGATTGGTCTGAGGAAAGAGAAAAACACTGTGTTGACATATCTTATTCAGAGTTGAAGAAAAGGTATAAAAGACCTCATGCGTGGGTACTGAGAAATGTGAAACTGATGGAAGAAGAATGGAAGTACGAACATCCAAAGGGTGCGATTATATGGGTAAAAGATGTAATGCCGGCATATGAACTGCGAACTGGATATATAGACGTAATTCTTAGAAACAATATGTAATTTACAGAAAGGAGTACGGAGCTCCGGCCGGGCAAAGATATATCGGCTCCTTTCGAGAAGATGGAGAAAAGAGAATTAACTTTTGGGATTACTGGTGAATTTATCACTCGGATTACAAGGGAATGGTTTTACTCTGGCGAAAAGAGTATGGAGAAGATCATGGAGACTCTGAAAGACTGCATGACAGGTACGGATGCATCAGAAGCTAGAATCCGGAGATACGCAGAAGACATTCTGCTTGGACGAGCTGCACTGAAAGGCAATACAGCAGATGGTACGTATCACCTGGAAAGATATGAGCCAGGAGAAGAGGAAACATTAGCACGAAGCATGAATATCTGGAAGATTCCACAGTTAAGAAGGGAAGCAGAGAAAAATCTGAGGGAAAAGAACGAACAATTTTACGTTGCAATGGAGCATCTTACAGAAAGTGAGCAGCGAGAAGTACGGAGAGAACTTGGGATGGAAACAAGAGAGGATTGTGAGCAACAGCAGATTGATAATTTCTTAAAGCGGATGATGGATGTTAAAGAGCATACTACCGCAGATTATGGATGGTTGGAACCAAATGGAGTTTTTCATGAAGTTGAGTGGGGAGAGCATCAGTACTGGGCTGGCAAATATGTGGAAGAAAATTTTCCGGAACAGTATGAAGAAATCCTCAAACCCGGGGACTGGCTTGTTGATAGAGGTTGGGTGCTACTTCATAACCCATCACAGGGAGTTGCATTTGCAACAGGAAGCATGGTAAGAGATATGACGAAAGCACAGAAAGAGTTCCTGTACGATTATTATATAGAGCGGGACTGCAAGGATGAAGCAAATGCATTATGGGATGAATAAGTGTAGGTGAGAAGAATGAATATTGAATTAAAAGAGATAGACAAAGACACATTGAAAGTCGGAGATGTGGTAGGTATTGCAAGAGAAGTGAGCTACGGATGGGGTTTATCATTCCGGCACGAACTGATTTTTCCGGCAAAAATTACAAGAATCACTCCAAAGCGAACCAAATTCTTTACGGATATGTTTGGAGAACATGACAAAAGAGAAGTATTTTATGAGTGTGATAGTGAAGCTGCGAGAGAAACTTTTCTTGCTAAGACATTTAGATATATTCAGGACGGAATATTTGAGTTAACTGAATTGAAAAGAAAAGATTGCATTGGGAAAATCAGTGATGAAGATCTGCCGGAAGTAGCTAGACACATGAAAGCAATGATGAAGATTTTGGAAAAGTACAAAGAGAAATAGGGTAGCAGCTAAAAATAGCAGCTAACAGCACCTTGACAATTGAATATTGATGGTTGGGATGGTATAATTTCTGTATCATTTACAGGAGATGCAGAAATTATGTTAGAAAAGATAATACGATTTTTTAATGAACATCCGATAATATTTTTTATATGCGTGTTTTTGGGATTGATAGTAGTGCCTACTGCGATTATTCATTTTGTTTATATAATTCCTACAGAGTCATGGTGGTCTCAAGTAACTATTCCAGCAGGAAATATGTTGGCGTATATAGGAACTGTATTAACATTTTGTGTGACATTCATGTTGAGTATGACAGTGTATCTGTCAAATAAACGACAAAATGATAGAACACAAATTTCAAACAATAAAGCCATGTTTGTTGTAAATAATGAACAAAAAGTAAAGATTGATTTTCTAAATCCTGGTACACGAGAAGTTGATGACATTTTTATTGAAATGGAATTAAAATTGTTATCAAATGTTATGATTTCAAAATTGAAAATAAAACATTTGTCCATATATGATATTGAGCATCCGAGAGAAAAAGAAAAACAATTTTATAAAGAATACGAAAAAGAAAAAAATGTTAATTTTCAATATGAAGATAAAGAACACTTAATAATAAATTTTGATTTGCAAGATGAGAAAGCTGAGAATATATTAAAAACAGCAGAACAATTATGTATAGGCTTTGATATAGATGCTATATGTGAAAACGTAAAAACGAAATTGACTGTAAATATAAGTTGCACATCTTATCAGAAAGTAGGTAAAATTTCTTTCAAAGCCAGAAAGGAATGCTATATAAAAAATTCCAATTCTTTTCTACACAAAGCAGAAATTATTTAGAATTTACCAACCATCAATATTCGGTGGTTGGTATTTTTTTACGCATTTTTAAGGAGAAAGGAACGAAACATAATGGCTAAATTTATTATTGAAGTGGAACTGGACTGGGTAGACGAGGAAAACGGATACACTATTGATGAAGAAATCAAAGAACAGGTTGTAAGAGGTGTCAAGGATGCACTTCTTAGGAAAGCAACAGATGAAGCTGTACAGAGAGTGGATAAAGCTATTGCAGATAAGATTCTCGAAGCAGAAGGAACGATTCAAGATACTGTAGACAAATTTGTTAAGACCGTATCAGAAGAAAAGATTGCAAATATCATGATGCCGACAAGAACAGGTTCATGGAGTAGTGATGTAAAATACATTCCATTGTCTGAATATGTTGGAAAGAGATTTGAAGCATTTTCTAAGGAAAAAAGGTATGACAAATACGGAAATACTACCACCTATTCGAGTGAGCGAGAATTATCTATGGCTGAACTACTCACACGGCAATATCTTGAAAAAGAACTTGGTGCAAAAGTAGAAAATATGATTGCTACTGCAAAAAGAGAAGTGGAAGAAAGTCTTGTGAAGTCACTGGAACAGAAATTAAAAGAAAATCTTGCGAAAGAAACGATCGAGAGAATGAATATCCCTGATGTTTTGAAGAGGTTTAGTGAGATGGCACTTGAAGATAAAACGGAATAGATGGATGGGAGAAAAACCGAATTATGAGAAGTTATATGGTTAAATTGCCGAGAGGTATTGAAGTAGATATTTTCGACCTTCCGGAAGATTTTGAAGAGCAGATAAAAGAATCTTTCAGAGATTATACAGAGGAAACCGCAAAAGAATATAGGTATTGCGACAAGCTTGGATATATTGATCGTTGTGTATGGTATCTGAATAATGGCAAAGATTCTGAAGATGCCGTAAATGAAATGGTCGAGGGACGTATCCTTTATGAGTGGAGAGAAAACGGAGAAATCATACAGGAAGATGATGTGTACTGTTTTGAATTCATGAGCGAATGCTATGACAGAGGAAATAAAGATGCAAAGCTGTATTCTCACTTCGGCAGTGACGATCATCACATTTATGACCAGCTTCAGAAAGTACTGGTAAAAGTAATTACAATTGTAATGAATTATGAGGACTGATGAAGAAAAGGAGAAATCACATGAAAGGGAAGAATACACTGGAAGATAAGCCTTTTCGATATGGTGGGATTTTGAAACAATACAGCAAAGATTGATAAAGGCAGCAACGGAGGGATAAAGCGTGGCAGCAAGGAAAGCAAGAAAACCAAAGTACCAGAAAAGCGAATACCCAACATTGCCGGGGCAACTGGGGTATCTTAACAGCTATTATTGCCCGGTATGCGGAAAGCATTTGTTTTCGGCATACGACAAGGACATGAAGAAAGACCGGGAAGATGGCTATTGCTTCCATGTGTCAAATGACTTCAACTATTGCAGTAAATGTGGACAGTTACTTGACCTTGACGAATGGAAGAGAAAAGAAGAACCGCCGGAAGCGGCAGACGAATTGAAATTTGATGATTGAGAGGTGCAGGCATGACAGAACAGGAGAAACAAGAAATCATTGCGGAAGTTAAGGCTTCCGTGATGGATGAGCACAGATGTGTATGTAAACCGATTATACTTAGGAGATATCCTAATTTTTTCAATTACATTCAGTATAAGTGCACACAATGTGGAGCAGAGACAGTGACAGATGCAGAGCATCAAAGTGTTAACTATTGTAGCGCATGTGGTTGCAAACTAGATTGGAGCGGTGAAGATGAAAATTGTAAAAGGTAAAGAACAGGAATATAAAGACTGGTATGAAAAAAACAGTGATCCATACGGTAGAGCGTGTTTTACATATGCTGAAAGATGGGCTGGAATGATGGAAGAGAAGATAAAAGCATCGGAAGAAGACGAAATGAAAGTTATTGTTGATAATGCAAAGCAGCTGAGCTATGAAGCGGATAAAGAAGGAATTACAGGATTTATGTACGGAGCAGCTGTCAGTATTCTTTCTCAATACTGGGAATACGGAGAATGTCTAAGAAAATGGCACAACAAAGATTATGGATATGACGGTAACGGCGTTGTAAATCCGGCAGTTATAACTGTTTAGTTGGAAAGGATAGCGAAGATGAATGGTAAAGACTTTATAAGAGCGCTTGAAGAAGCCATGCTAAAAATAGAGCTGTCAAATAAACACATTTTATTTATGCATCCTGAAGATATCGCAATACTTGATTTGGACAAGGTGAGCAACGCTATATATCTTGTTGAAGAAAGAAGATTGGAACATGGGAAAGTAATAGCGATTACAGATGAAGAATTTAAAAAGATTGTATGGGATGCAATCAAAAACAATAAAGTGAAGTATCACAGAGGAAGAAAAAAATGAGACTAAAACCAGTAGTAAAGGCAAGTGAGTTTGTGAGATTCGGATTCAAGCCTTGCCGAGGACTTCCGAAAAGCGCAGAGAGTTACTATCTCTGCGTGAAGAACGGACACAGAGTGATGTTTGTGGACAGTAAGCATTTTACTGAAACTGAGTGGCCGATCAAAGATGCAAGGATCCACAAGAATCCAAACTGTAAATTCAGCGACAAGCGAACAGCAACCGAGATTGAGTGTGAATTGGTTGTGAATGGCTTGCTGGAAGAGGTGAGGGAATGAAAGAGAGATTAACAACATACCACTGTGGAAAAGCAGTAATTAAAGACAAGAACAAGCTGTCAGAAGCTATTGAGAAGTTAGCTGAGTTTGAGGAAAAAGAAAAATGTGGAGAATGGATTGACGCTATCGAACTTGCGAAAATTGCTATTGCGCTGCAAAGTCAGAAGTGGATTCCAGTGAGTGAGAGGTTGCCGGAGGATAACACGGATGTAATTGTATGTTTTTACAGCGGAATAGTAACAGAAATGAGATATTGGGAAAATGGAAACTTTCAAGGAATCTATGAACATACGACAAAATCAATTGTTGCCTGGATGCCACTACCGAAGCCGTACAAAGGAGAATGATTATGAGCAGATTAATTGATGCGGATAAGCTGATACTCCACTTGAATGATTATGCTCTGCAAGAAGCTCCGTTCGGATACAATGACAGTAAGTGTCAGAAAGAAATCTACGAGACAATACAAGAGTGCATGAAAGCAGTAGAGGAACAACCGACAGCGTTTGATGTGGAGAAAGTTGTAAGAGAGCTTAGAAATTTGAAAATGCGTTATTACCTAACCGTAGCAAACACTGGTGATACAGATAATGATTATGCTTATATGAATATCGCAAACGCCATTGATAACGCTATCGACATTGTGAAACGAGGTGAAAGAGATGAGAAATAAAGAAAAATATGCAAGAGAGCTTGCGGAGCTTGCGTGTAATGAACCTAATATTGCAGTATCTAAAGCTACCGGGAATCCAATCAATTGCAATATTATCAAATGTGATTGCTGTGCGTTGTATAAAGGTGGTATATATAATGATGACACGTGTTGTGGAGCATTAAAAAAATGGGCAGAATCCGAATACATAGAAAAGCCAGTGATAGTGATAAGCAAGAGGGACAGAGCGTTTTTGGAGTATCTTAAAGAAGAATTCAAATACATCGTAAGAGATAAAGATGGTACTTTATTTACATATAAAGACGGTCTTACTAATTGGTTTAGTTTAAATCGCCGTTTTGATGTAGACTTTCCAATGGTCAAATGGGAAGGTAATGAAGAGATATGGTTAATCGAGGACTTGAAGAAGCTGGAAGTGGTTGAGGAATATGAAGAAAATTCCAAAAAAAATAGTAAATAAAATTGAGAAAAGAAATAAACTCAATAAAGAAATAGAAACATGGTGCAAAGAAAATCTTGATATGGATGGAATGTGTTCAGACTGTGCGGATATTACAAATCATCACACTGGTGATGAGCAAGGGGATAACGGATGCAGAGAATGGTGCGAACAATGGACTGGATGCTGCGAAGATGATTATCACGGTCATTATTACTGGGAAACAGAGTATCCGGGAAAATATCTGCACATGGAATTTTGGGTGTAAAAGTTGGAGGTAGTTAAAAATTATGAATAGAGAAATTGACAATCCTGAACTGTTAGAAGAGGAGAATGTGCATGGAACAGATTAAGCTAGGCTTGAGAATCGCAAGCATTGTGTTTGGAATAATCGGTTATAGTGCAATATGGATATATCTGATTAATAATCGCCGGAACGAAAAAAGTGAACTTGCGTGGGTATTATGGAAATGCTTTCATGCAATTGTGATTGCGCTTGCGTTTCTTTGGGCGTGGTTTTAGGAGAAGATTATGATGGATGATAGAGAAATCAGCGTGTGGCATCATGGAGTTTTCGGAAGATACAGACCGAGGAAGAATAATTTCCCGGAATGTGCATGGAGCAACAGAAGACGGAGAAAGAGGACAAGTGATTTGGATGTACACAAGACATTGTAAGTGGAGAAGATTAGGATAGGGTTTCAGTTAGAGGAATAGACAAGCCTTATGGAAAATATTGTAGCGGTTGCGGTCAGAGATTGGATTGGAGTGATGAACAGTGAAAAGAAGTACAGAGACAAGAAGATGCCCGGCAGAGATCAAGGCGAATCTGCAACAGCATTATGGTGGAATGGCAGAAAGACCGGTAGACAAGAAAGCAAGCGAAGAGTTTAACCGTCCGGCATATCAGGCAAGGAAGCTGATAAGGATACAAGGTGATTATTTGCAAGAAGATCCGAATGAATGACTGACAAGAGTTGGGATAGATATAAAAGCATGCGTGGGAGGTGGATACCATTGAGCGTGAGAGAAACTTATCTGAGTGATTACGGCATCACTCATGAGCAAGGGAAGAAGATAATTGACTACTGCCGGAAAGCCACTGGATATGAGCAAATCCTTCTTCTTCAAAGCTGCCAGAACGTAAAGCCGGAGATAGCAAAGTTCCTCTTCATCAATCTGACAACAGGACTTGGATACGATAATATCTGCAAGAGAGAATACATCCCTATGCAGCGGAAAGACTTTCAAGGATACAGACGAAAGGTGATTGAAGAGTACAACAGATTAATGACATTACTTGGAAGAAGTATATTGTAAATAGTTGAAAAAGTTACAAATTACTTTTATATTAGTATAATAAATCTAAGGAGGAAAAGCATGGTGTATCATTACGTAATGTTACATCATGCTTATATTGTAAGCGATTATGAAAAAGAAAAATTGGTTGATGCCATGCATAATAGGATTGATATTTATTGTAGGATTGATTGTATCTTGGGTTGTAGCTGAAAATGGTTTCCCGAGCGCAATAAATAAAGCAAGCTGGTTGGGATTTTTTGGAAGTTATATAGGCAGTGGGATGGGAGCAGTAGCAACTGTACTTGGAGTTAAATGGACATTTCAATTACAGCAAGAAAAAGATAGAAAAGATTATGAGATTCAGAAACAAGAATTGAAAGATCAGGTTGAACTCAACAGACGCGAAGTAGTAAAACCCTATTTTGTTATTAAAAAAGTTCACAAAACAGAATTTGAAAATAGTGAAGATGCAGCGAAAAAAGGATGCAATTTAATATTGTTAGAACATGAAAAGGTTTATTCAGACAACGATTATGTGTTGCAAATAAAAAATATTGGACGAGGGCCGGCATTAAAAGTTAAGATGAATATAGAAGGAAAAAAACGTGGCTGGATTATAAGTGAAGCGATAGAAGAGGGGGATTATGAATTTATTGACATTGCGTCTGGAATAAATGTAGAGGATGAGAGCATTGCAGCGAAGCGTTATGTAGGGGAGAAAAAAGCAGAATTGAGATTTCAGGACTTATATGGGAACAGGTATACATATCAACTTATTATGAATGAGGTATTGGCAACCAAAGATGGTGGTCCGTATAAGTTATGTATAGAACTTAAAGATTGGAACATGGAACAAGAAGATATTAATTTGTAAGATGGGTACAACACAAAATCCTCACACAGTTACAATAGTCATATAGACTATAGAATGTGTGAGGATTTTTCTATGTATAGAAGTACACAGAACTACGAGAATCAACAGAAGATGCTGTTTGATGGTGTTGGCGAATATGGAATTCCACAGATAGAATCTACATCATACAATCCATGCGAATTCCTATCATTCAACTATGCGAAAAGCTGTAAGGATAGAGCAGATCATGGAATCCATTTCTTTATTGACGATTACCAGTTTAACAGATTATGGACGCAGCCAGATACTTACATCAACATGTTACAGGACTTCAAGTGTGTAATGAGTCCGGACTTTAGCACGTATACAGATTTCCCTAAAGCATTACAGTTGTATAACCATTTTAGAAAGCACTGGATTGGTGCTTATATGCAGATGAACGGGATTGATGTGATACCTACAATCAGTTGGAGTGATAAAGAATCATTCTCTTGGTGCTTTGACGGAGAGCCGGTGGGCGGAGTTGTTGCGGTATCCAGTGTTGGTGTGATGAACAGCAAAGAGAGAAAGAAACTCTTTCTTGATGGATACAATGAAATGATGTCAAGGCTTCAGCCGGAAACAATCATCTTTTACGGAATGATTCCGGATGAGTGCCAGGGCAACATAGTAAAGATTAAATCGTTTGGAGAATCACTGACGGAAAGGAAGAAAAATGGGCGGTAGAGGATCAAGTAGTGGAATCGGTGGGCCACTCCTTACAAAGAAACAAGAAAGAAAAATAGAAGATAATGCACAGCACAACGATGCAAAGATAAGCGGTCTTCGACTTGGAGCAAAATATTATGAATACACAGATGTAAACGGAAAGTCACACAAAGGAGAGACAGGAGCAAATAGTATAGGTGGAACGTATAGATCATCTTATAGTGAAGAAGTGGCAAAATATTCAAAAAAGAAAACATCTGAATTAGAGAAAGAAAAGTCCGAATTAAAGAACAAATCGAATGATGCGTATCAGAAGTTTGCAAGAATTGCAGCGAGTAAAAGTTCTTCGCAAGTTGCCGACTTTGCTGATGCAGATCATAAAATAAAGATAATAAATCAAATTTTGAGAAGAAGAAAGAAGAAGTGATTAAATGGGTGGCAGAGGAAGCGTGAGTTCCATTGGGGGCGAACCAGTCTCCAAAATGGGTGCAAAAATATTTTATAATGCAGCAAAGAAAAGTGATGCGTTACGAGGAAGTGGAACGGTAAAGAAAGACAGTAAACTTGAAAGAGCTGCACAGAGTGGTCAGCTTGACTTTATCAATAAGATTGACGGAATGAAAGAAGCTACACGTGTTGATCATTATTATACTGACCGTGTAAATGAGTTAAAAAGGCAGATTGTAAAACTTGGAAGCGCAGATGCATTGTACAAAAATCAGAAACTCGCAAGAGAATATAAAAATATGCTAACAGCAAAAAAAAGATTGCGGACAAGATGCATGAATATTCCAAACCACCTGAAAAAGGAAATACAGATGCGTATTATGATCCAAACAGAACCACCACCACTTATGATAGAGCTAGAAAGAGACGGACAGAGAATTTCTTTGCATGGTGGAACGGAAGCGGAAAGAAATAATTAATTATGGGTACAACAAAAAGATTTCGTTTAGGTACAATGATATAAGAGACATTGTATCATGTGGAATCTTTTTTTGATTGGGAGGGATAGAAAGGTGAATCTCAATGGGATATCCAAGAAGCTACAAAGAGCAATATTACAGACAGGCTTAATCATCAAGTACAGCCAAAGGCAATTCTATTCAGCTGAACAGAACAGACTCATTAACATCTATATATTATCTACTCCGGCACTAGGAAGAGACAGGCATGGAGAATGGAAAGAGAAAGATCTGGAACTGATCAGAACAACATCACAGCTTGAGATAGTGAATTGTCTGAAAGATATATGGGATGAGGTGAGGTCTTGAGGATTGCTAATAGAGAAATAACAGATGAATGCACGCACTGTGGGAGCATCTTGCAGTGTGAACTATTCCGTCAAGGACATGGGATACATACAGAGAGGACGAATGTACTACAGATGATTAAGTGTCAAATGGAACACAGGGAGAAAAGAGACAGTAAAGAAAAGGGTGGTGGTTAAATGTGCCTAAGGATAAGCTAACACCTAAGCAGAAAAAGTTCTGTGATGAGTACCTGAAACTTGGGAACGCAACACAGGCAGCAAAGAATGCCGGATATAGTGAAAAGACAGCATATAGAACTGGAGCTGATAACCTCAAAGTTCCTCATATTTTGGACTATATCAACGCTAGACAGGAGCAAATCGCAAGTAAAGACATAGCAGATATTGAGGAAATCATGAAGTATCTAACTGATGTCATGCGAGGAAAAATCAAAGATCAGTTCGACCTAGATGCATCATTGTCTGAACGAACCAAAGCAGCACAGGAACTTCTGAAACGTAACGTTGACGATAGGAAGATGAACCTTGAGCTTGCAAAACTGGAAGCACAGTTCAAAGACAATGGATCTGATGAAGATGCAAAAGACAACTTCATGGATGCACTGAATTCCACAGCGAGTGAGGTGTGGACAGATGATGAATAACTTTGAGGAAAGATTAGCTTCCGTCCGGCAAGGAATCGTGAAACGTGCTGCTGCTATGAAAGAGAAAGCTAAGAAACAAGGATTTGAGTTCAAGCCTTTTTCACGAAAGCAGAAACAGGTGCTGACATGGTGGTGTCCGAGCAGTCCGGTCAAGGATAAAGATGGAATCATAGCAGACGGAGCAATCCGAAGTGGTAAGACACTGTGCATGTCACTGTCCTACGTGCTGTGGGCAATGGAAAGCTTCAACCAACAGAATTTCGGTATGGCTGGAAAGACAATCGGATCATTCCGAAGAAACGTATTGTTTTGGTTGAAATTGATGCTGAAAAGCCGAGGATATCAAGTTGTGGACCATAGATCAGACAATCTGATTGTGGTAAGCAAGGGAGATACACAGAACTTCTTCTACATCTTCGGTGGCAAGGATGAAAGGTCACAGGACTTGATTCAGGGTATTACTCTTGCCGGTATGTTCTTCGATGAGGTTGCTCTGATGCCAGAGTCATTCGTCAACCAGGCAACAGGACGATGCTCCGTTACCGGTTCTAAGTTCTGGTTCAACTGCAACCCGGACAACCCTCGGCACTGGTTTAAGGTCAACTGGATAGACAAGTGTGCTGAGAAGCACATCATCTATTTGCATTTCACGATGGACGATAACCTCTCACTGTCTGAGCAGATTAAGGAAAGATACCGGAGCATGTATGTAGGTGTCTTCTTTAAGCGGTATATCTTAGGACTGTGGTGTGTGGCTGAAGGACTTGTCTATTCCATGTTCGATGAAGAAAAGCATGTCACTGATGAACACATGAGTGGTGCACTGGAATATATCGTGTCAATCGACTACGGTACGGTTAATCCATTCTCAGCCGGTCTGTGGGCATTCGATGGGAATAACTCACAGCGTGAAGCAGAATTGTATTACAACAGTAGAGAAGCCGGCAAGCGTGTAGATGATGAAGCCTATTACAAGATGCTGAAAGAACTGATCGGAGACAGAAAGGTATCGTGTATCATCATAGATCCATCTGCTGCATCGTTCATTGAGGTAATCAAGAAGTACGGAGAATACACCGTGAAGAAAGCCGACAATGATGTACTGGACGGAATCCGAGTAGTCACAACGATGCTGAATAAAGGACTCCTAAAGATATATAAGGATTGTACAAGCTGTATCAATGAGTTTGGATTATATTGTTGGGATGAGAAAAAGAACAATGATACGGTTACCAAAGAGAATGACCATGCGATGGACGATACAAGATATTATGTCTACACATTCTTGCGTAGAAGATTGAGGTGGAAATATTGATTAAAGCAAGGTATTACGTTAGAGAAACAGATCTAGGCTTTGTTATACAGGATGTGAACAAGGCACTTCCGCTACCTTTCACCTTTATGTCAAAGAATCGAGCACTTTCGAAATGCTATGAATTTAATAAAAATGGTCCGCAATCTGTAAGAGAATTTTATTACATTGCACACGTTGCCGGAAAAGGAATAAGCAAGTCTTACAAAGAGTGGGTGGAAAAGAACAAAAAAATGTTTGAATAGGTGTGGAACAATGAGACTAATACAAAAAATTAAGGCGGTATTTAACAGAATGTTTGGAGTAAACGAAGTAAGAGATATATTTAGAATTGAGGTTAGTCGCTCTTCTGAAATGCAGACTGCCTTAGATTTGTATAAGGGTATGAGGTCAGGATTGCCTACTTGGTGCATGGATAAAACAATCAAACCGACAAGGTTCTCTAATGTCATTTGCCGGGAGATTGCCAATCTTACACTGTTCAATGTCAATGTTGAGATTGATGGTAACGATGCGCTCAAGAAGAAATTTGATGAAGTGTTGAACGCGTTACAGGAGAAACAGGAAGAGAGCTGTTCTACTTGCGGAATGATGATTAAGTCAGACGGACAAGGAATTGAGTTCCTGGATCCGGACTACTTCATCATCACAGACACCAATACCAACGGTGATGTACTTGCAGCAGTGTTCTTCTCGTACATCAAAAAGGGAAACAGGTACTACACAAAAGCAGAATATCACAGATTTGAGGATGTGAATGGGGAAAGAGTCTATAAGATTTCATCAAAAGCATTCAAGAGTGAAGATAAGAACCGTATCGGCTCGGAAATCTCATTGGAAAAAGTAGATGAGTGGAAAGACATACTTCCGGAAGTGGAAGTAAGAGGATTGGAATATCCATTATTCGTATACTGGAGAAATCCTTATGCGAATGCAATCGACAAGGAGTCTCCTCTTACTGTACCGGTATTCGCTGAATGTACCGAAGAGTTGAGATGGCTTGATATTGCACTCAATAAGATGGGCGATGAACAGGAAGACAGCCAGCATGTTACCTTTGTATCACAGTCAGCAATCCAGTATGCTAATCAGAACGGAATCAAGCTCCCTCGATTCATGCAAAGACTTGAAATGGGAGTGGATGCAGACGGTACGATTCAAGAACATGTACCGACAATACTGGTAGCTGAAAGAACTGCTGCCATCAACTTCTATCTGTCTATCATCGGATACAAGTGTGGATTCTCAAATGGTTACTTCTCATTCGACGAAGCTAGAGGAATCCAGACAGCGACGCAAGTGGAATCAGACGATAGAAGAACACTGCACACGATCCAGTCCTTCCGTACAATCTTAGATGGAAAGAATCATGATGGAGTTATCCATAGAATCTTGTATATTCTCTACGCTACAGGAACAGCGAATGGAACAATTCCGGCTTCCGGATATCAGACAGCTTGTGAGTTTGAAGACCTTGTGTACAACCTTGAAGATGATCGTGCACGTTGGTGGAACTATGTGGTGCAAGGAAAAGTACCGGCATGGAGATACTTCGTGAAATTCGAAGGAATGGTTGAAGCTGATGCGAAAGCTATGGTCGAAGAAGCCAGTGAAAAAGGCGAAACACTTTTCGATAAGTTCACAGATGAGTAAATTATGGGTACAAGGTTTTTCTTGTACTCTGATACTATAATATCAAGGCAATTCCCTTTGCCTTACACTCCCCCACAGTGCAATGTACAGCACTATAAATATTGCTACTAACCGTCAGACGGCGGTTAAGGCTTGTTCCTTAGTAGGACACAGACTCGGAGCATAACCGGGACAGGCCTATTCCCGGTTTCTTGTCATCTCCCCGGGAACCTAAAATAATATAGCATCGAGCGTTTTTTCTTGGTTCACGCTCGATGCTTAAGCTATCACAGCTCAAATGGTAGAGCGGTTGACTTTTAATCAACAGGTTTTCGGTTCGAATCCGAACGGTAGCTTTCTCCGGAACTCGGAGAAAAATCTTTTTCATAACAAATTTTTCCTTACTACAGTGTAGTTGGAAGCCGTATAGCTTAACGGTAAAGCGTTCATTCTACCCCTACCCAAGTGAAAGATTAAGGTTCGACTCCTTATACGGCTATTTTCAAATATGATTACCTCGGTGAAGAGTGATTTTTCAGTCATGCCGAGATGCAATGGTAACGAGATAGGATTGTTCGAGATATTGGATAAGCTGATTCTTTCCACTGGGAGTGATTCTGGTGATGGAGATGGAAACCATCAACAATGCCTTGCAGTGTATCATCATAGAGAAGTTAAATGCAGAATCCTTGTGGTCAGTGATTAATAGACGTCTGCGGTGCAGAAATAATCCAGTGATGTGAGTGGTGTGAGAGACTACGGACTAACTGGAAATTCTCAATAAGCTGATTTGCCTTGAATCTGAGAAATCGGAGTATAACACAAGAAATTCGTTAAAGTAGCGGTATGGCAAGTTGATGAAAATAAAGCGAATAGGTGTAAGATGCAACTATGATATTCTGAAAGAACCGTGAAATTTGTGGGTATCAATCCCATGTGTGCTTAGACAGTGGTAGGAAGCCAAGAGTCGCTCTCGAAAGCTCAGACCTATCATAACAGTGGCAGAAGATGACTTTTACCATGATTGAATAAGGTGAAGACCTAATTATGTTTGAAATTTATGTAACAGACGGATTTTAGCTGCGGAGTTCCGTCAAGGATTTAATATTCACATTTTTGCACGATAGTCACAGTGTTATTACAATGTTTACTATTATTTTCTTCGTACTGTATAAAGAACCGTAGCAGAGGTGGTTTGATTACTGTCCACCTGCTAATGAAATGTAGCTTAACTGGCAAAGTGCCAGCGCAAGAGCTGGAGATGGAGGTTCGAACCCTCCTATTTCGTTTTTAAGAGAGGAGTAGCAATGGAAAAAGTAAACGTATTAGGAACTGAATATAAAATTATCCGTGAAGAGATGAAAGATGCAGAATATGACGGATACTGCGACTATACATCTAAAATCATCAAATTGAGAACTGATAACGTGAACAAGTTAGGTGATTTCGACTGTTTGATGAAGAAGCAGTTGCGTCACGAAATCATACATGCTTTTCTTTACGAAAGGGGATTAGGACCGAACTTTGAACATTACAAACAGTTTGGACACGAGGAAACAATAGTGGACTGGTTTGCTATCCAGTATCCAAAGATAGAGGAAGCATTTAAGAGTGTAGGTGCATTGTAGAAGCAGAAAGAAAGGAGATAGGAAAGGAAGGAGACTGTAAGATGTTTACAATGCCGATATTCCCACGTTACAAGGAAGAAAAAAGAACAATAATCACTTCGATTACGCAGTATGTGGTATTTCGGATAAGGATTCTAGGCAGTTGTGCGACATACTTTACTGTATTACCAATTGGAGTATCTAAGACGAAACATATAATTGCTAAGCATGAGGAAAGATACTTGCCGGAAGAGACATATGGAGTCTCACTACCATCCGTAGTAACCGGAGAAAACTGCTTACCGCTTTGTGGTGATGAACTGTACGATAATGCGGAAAAGCAGAATCGAAAAGAATTTAATTATTTCGTAGAGCACGTTATTAGTGAATACAAGAAAAGGAACAACGTAATTGGAAATATCGATTATGAAATTGAAAAATACGAACTTGAGCTAGAACGGAAATATGGAAGAATAGAAGAAACGTGTATGGTTCCAATGATGAAATGAAAGGAGAAATGAACGATGACATTTAAAGAAGCATTAAAAGCAATGAAACGTGGAGCAAAGGTGAGACTTCCTGGTTGGTTATCTTATTATTGGTACTGGGATGAGGAAAAAGAGACGGTTATGACGCATAGTAAGCCGTTGCTCATTGGATGCGAAGAATATGAAACTGATATTAAAGACGAGAGAGTCGGGAGATTTTTTGATGATATGCTAAGAGAGGACTGGATGATTGCAAACGAAGAAAATTGTCCGATAGTCTGTGACAGAGCAGTATTTTCATTTGGTGACGCTATCGCATATCTGAAAAAAGGGCGCAAGGTGGCACGTAAAGGTTGGAATGGTAAGAAGCAGTACATTCAGCTTGCTACTGGTATTTCTTATAAGACAGCAGATGGAGAAATTGTAAACTGTGAACATGATGCTATCGGAAACATGGCTATTGCATTTGTCGGAACATCAGGGGTGCAGATGGGATGGCTCGCAAGTCAGGCAGATATGCTTGCTGAAGATTGGGTGTTTGCAGAGTAGGAGGCTTAATCATGATTATCACAGGAATGGATCACTTTCAGAGTGTATGTAAAAAGAAACTTGTCGAATGGTGTCAGAAGCACAGACAAGCAACACCGATTGATTTAAGTAATGTATTTATCGTTTGGTCATGTAAGACTTTGCAGAACTATAAATGTCTTGTATCTACTACGGTCAGTGGAAATGGTATTTATGCTGAATATACATACAATGGTGACAAACAGGAGTTGTATGAAGATGTGTACAAGAAACTGACAAACACCTGTCATACAGAGGAATAAGCGAAGCGGTGAGAAATAATGCTAACACCTGAATACTTACAAAGAATAACAGAAGGGGCGGAGGAGATATCTTCGTCCCTTCATCGCAATATTATGGACATGATCATTGAGAGAATCATGAAGAGACTCGGCAGAGGTGAGGACTATCTGCTGACACAGACAGACCGATGGCAGATACAAGTGCTTCAAGAGTCTGGTGAACTGCTAGAGGATATCCAGAAGGAAATAGCGGACAAGACAAAGTTACAGCAGAAAGAAATCAAGGATGCTTTCATTGATGCTGGTATCACTTCGTTGAAATGGGATGATGCTGTGTATATTGCAGCCGGACTCACTCCAACAGCACTGATGCAATCTCCAACCATGCTCAGGATCCTCGAGAGAGATTACCTTGCTACTGCCGGAGAATGGAACAACTTCACACGGACCACAGCACTGGATGCACAGAGGGCTTTCATCAATCAGATGGACAATGCCTACCATCTTGTATCTACTGGTTCTGTATCGTACACACAAGCGGTCAGAGATGTAATTAACAATATCACAGAAGTAGGACTCAAAGTGAACTATCCTACCGGGTACAGAATGAGCATCGAGTCAGCAACGATGATGATCGTGAGGACAGGAGTGGGACAAGCAGCTGCCGACATCTCCATGAAGAGAATGGAAGAAATGAACTGGGATACAGTACTTGTGTCTGCGCATCTTGGAGCGCGTACCGGCAACGGTGGAATGAATCCAGGTAATCACTTGTGGTGGCAAGGACGATTCTACTCACGTACTGGAAAGGATAAGAGATTCCCGGACTTTGTTAAGACCACAGGATTCGGAACTGGTGAAGGACTCTGCGGATGGAACTGCCGGCACTCTTTTGGAAGTGGTGACGGAGTGAATAATCCTTATGATGACAAGAAGATTAACTTTGCTGACAACCATAAGGTTGAGGAATTGCAGAAGAAACAGAGAGCGCAGGAGCGTAGGATCCGTGACACCAAGCGGAAGATACAGAACTTGCAGACAGCTGTTGATAACTGTAAGGATGATAAGGCAAGGTTTGAATTGCAGAATATGCTAGACCGCAAGGCTCACACACTGAAGCTTCAGAACAAGCGGTACGGTGCATTTTGTGAAGAGAATGACCTAAGAGAGTATGCAGAACGATTGAAAGTCGCACAGTGGGACAGAAAGCAAGCTATGAAGAGCGCAGCTGCTGCCAGAAGATACGAAAGTGCGAAAAAGAGTTAAAGATGGGCACAACGAAGTAATCAAAAACATTCATAATGGATATTGGGTGAAGATTATATCATATTTTTGCGCCTCCTTTTTTAGAAAATAGCCTACTAGGGGAATCCTGTTAAGAGATATCGCACATCTCGGTAGGCTTTGCTCCTAAGGGAGCTGGGGACAGATGTGAATCTGCCTTTCTATAGCATCTGTTCTTGCGTGGTAATGGCTATGAGGGTTCGACTCCCTCAACCACGATTACCCTGACAGAGGTTTATCTGTCTGAATCCCTACCGTGGACGAAACGGTTAATAAAATACGTTGAGGAGGATATGAAACATGAAAAACATTATTCAGATTCTTTCCGATGCTGGTCTTGAGATTACAGATGAGCAGAAGAAAACAATCGAAACCGGTGTGAATGAGAATTACAAGACTCTTGCCGAGTTTGAGAAACAGGGAAGAAAGCTTGATACAGTCACACAGGAAAGAGACAACATTCAAACACAGTATGACACAGCCAAGTCTACACTTGAAGGATTTGAGGGCAAAGACTTTGATGCTATCACAAAAGAACGTGATGAGTGGAAAACAAAAGCAGAGACCGCAGAGAAAGAGTGGCAGACAAAACTTGCGAACAGCGAGAAAGATTATGCAGCAAAGATTGAAGAAAGAGACTTCAATGATGCTCTGGTCAAAGCACTGGCAGGTGAGAAATTCACTTCTGACTTTGCACGAACAGGAATTATCAGCATGATCAAAGAGAAAGGGCTGAAACGTGAAGGTGAGAAAATCCTCGGACTCGATGATTACATGAACGAGCTGAGAGAGTCACAGAAAGATGCATTTGCACCGACAGATGCTCCGAAAGTGCCGACCTTCACAACACCTACAAACAAAGGTGGAGGAGACGGTAAGACTCCAGTGTACGCACCACCGGCAGTATGGTAGTCATGCGATAGAACGGTTATCAATCAGAGGTAATCGTTGACCTTAAAAAGTTAAAGGAGAATACAAACATGGCAGATACAAGAATTCAGTCATTAAACATGCTTCTCGATCCAACTGGAAAGATGTTCCTTGCAGAGGAATACGGAAAGGTAATCGAGAACGTACAGAAACTTACAATTTCCGGAGCAATGAAGAACACAGAGCTTTCTGGTGATCCTCATGCCGGAACAGTAGAAGCAAAGAGATTTGCAAACGCAACACCGAAGAACTATGGAACAGCTAGAACAGCTGCAAAGGGTGACGGTGTTAAAGGTAAAACGGTAACAATTCCGATTGATCAGGACAGAGAGATCGTAGAAGAAGTAGAGCAGAAAGATGTTTCTCTTCTTGGAGTTGAAGGACTTATTGCTAAGAGAACAGCAAACCATGCGCTTAGAATGGCAGCAGAGCTTGATACAAAGTTCTTCGAAGTAGCTGGTACAGATGCTACAGAAGTAGATCTGACAGGAATCACAGCAATTGAAGAGATTGCAGAGAAAATGATTCAGCAGTGTGAGACAACAAAGAATGAGTACGTGGACGGAGTTCCAAGATTAATGATGCACATGGTACTGGATCCGGACTACTACGGAAAAATCAGAACATACCTTGACAAGGTAACAGTTCCTGGTGTTGGAGCAGCTGACGAAGAGTTCTATGCTTTCCACGGTGTTAAGACATACTCTTGTGTGCATCTTCCAACAGATGTTAAGGCTCTCGTAATGGTTGACGGTGCAATCGCGCAGCCAGTAATGTCAGATCCTTACAATGCAGAGAAGATTCCACTGTCAAACGCTTACGGAATCGAACTGTTCTACCACTTCGGAACAAAATCTGTTACACCGGATCTTATCTTCAAAAATAAGAAAATTGGTGGTTAATTAAGATGAAGTTTTTGGACAAAGAGACAGGATTGTATCTTTCTACTGACAATGCCGATAGTATTTCCAGTATGAAGAGCAATCCTAACAAATACGAAGAAGTAGCAGATAAGCCACAGAAGAAACAGCAGACAAGAAAAAAAGCTGAGTAAGGAGATTCACATGGCATACACAGACTATCAGTTCTATACAACTAAATATTTTGGAGATGCCGTGACAGAGGAAGAGTTTCCTAAGTATGCAGAGCGAGCAAGCGAACGTGTGGACAGCATCACTTTTGACAGATTAGCCGATGGACTTCCGGAGGACGAAAGAGCTAACACAAAGGTTCAAAAGGCTGTCTGTGCGGTCGCAGAAGTACTGCATCAGATTGACTCAATCAGAAAAGCATCAATGGATACGGTCGGAGTGGTAAAGCATGAAGACGGTACTGTGAGCAAGAAACAAGTAGCATCCATTACGTCAGGTGCTGAAAGCATTAGTTTCGTCACTGGGACTAGCGGAACAGCAGACAGCATCTATGCACAAGCGTCAATGGATAAGAAAGTGGAAGCTTTGCTGATCAGACAGGTGGCTTCTGAATATCTGCAAGGTGTTGCGGATAAGAAAGGAGTGTGCCTACTCTATGCTGGTATTTAGATGGCTTAAGCGGTTAACATGCCGACACGAAAAATTAACATATTCTTCAACTTTCCTTGATGAGGTCGGAGACCATGAGTACAAGACTCACCATGTGTGGAAGTGCAAAGAATGTGGAAAAGAATTCTATTAGGAGGGGATACCGATGTATGACAAGACTGTGACTGTATTCAACAAATACACAGACAAGAGTGATGCCATATATTGGTATCCTCATGTTATATCTGGAGTCACACTTATAACGGACAAGGCAGCCAACATTGCCAAAACTGGCTTGGATACGGCTGATACAGCTAATCTTCATGTACCGTTTAAGGTACGTGAGGGAGAAAGGGTGGTGTGCAATCTTTCCTATCTCACTCCGAAAGTGTGGAAAACTGCGGAAAACAAAGAGGGTTCAATCACATTCTCGACAGGTGACATCTTCATGGAAGGCGAATATCCGGAAACGGTAATTGCCGATGAAGACTATACGTCACGCACGAACAAAGGATTCTACGATTATCTGAATAAGAAGATGGATAATGTCTTTCTGATCACAAGCGTAGGTTCTTACACACTGATTCCTCATTTTGAGATTGGAGGAAAGTAATATGGCAAGCAAGACATTTCATTTTCCTAGTTTCTCAATCGTAAAAGGTGACATCAAAGTAAATGTCAGCTTGAACAGATTTGAAAAGCAGTTCCAGGAAGCACAGAACTGGCTAGATGGTCGAGTGTTCACTGGCATGGAAAAGTATATGCCGTTTCGTGACGGTAACATGAGAAACGTGTCTGCGATTATGAGCAGGTCCATGCAAGGAAGCGGTCAAGTGATTGCCGGTGCTCCACCTTACGGAAGATTCCTCTATGAAGGAAAAGTTATGGTAGATCCTGTCACAGGCTCACCGTGGGCAAGGGCCGGAGCAAAGAAAGTGGTCACGGACAGAGACCTTGTGTTTGACAAGACAGCGCATCCACGCGCAACAGACCATTGGTTTGATGCTGCAAAGGAACAATATGTGAAGTCTTGGGCGAAAGGAGTGAAGAAACGTGCCGGAGGAAAGTAAGAAACCGGTCAAGTACGATGTAGACGGTTACGAAGCTGTAACTGATGCACTCGTTTCTCTTCTCAATAGTTTTCCAGGATTAGAGGAAGACGAAAAGATAAGATTCTCCACACTAGATGAAGATGGCGGTATTGCCTTCTATCCAGTGACAGGAGCGGTGATTGCACTGGAAAAGAAGAGTGTAACTGGCAAAGTAGACCAGTTGTGCAACTATCCTTTTTATGTGATCTACCGGTCTTCAATCGACTCTCCAAAGATTAAGGCCAGTATCAAAGAATTCCTTGACACTCTTGGAAAGTGGCTTGAACAGCAGACCGTGGTCATTAATGGAGAACAGAAGAGGCTGGAAGAATATCCAGTGCTTACAGAAGAGAGAAAAATAGAGGAGATCATAAGGCTTACACCGGCTCACTTAGATAATGTGAGTGATGGTAACGTTCAAGATTGGGCAATCAGCATCTCATTGAAATACAGAAACATATTCTACAAGAAATAACGGAGGATAACAAAGATGAAATTAGAGCGTGAAGCGTTGATGCATTATCTTGATGCATCGTTTAAAAAGACACCGGCAACAGCAGAGTGGGCGGTTCTCGGTGACGATATCGAGGAAATGTCCGTGGAGCTTAATCCAGACACGGAACAGAAGAGGACCATTCTTGGAAAAACTGTGACAACTGATAATGGATATGCACCTTCCATGTCAGCTGATCCATTCTACGCAGATCCAGCGTCCAAACTGTATCCGAAGATTAGAGAGATTGCGTTTAACCGTCTGAAAGGTGATAAATGCAAGACTCTTATGCTTGAAGTAATCGTAGAGGATACGTCAGCAGCTAAGCATCTTGCTTATGTACAGGAAGTAATGGTTAAACCACAGTCTTATGGTGGAGATACAACTGGTGTTAATATTCCATTCGATGTAACAGACGATGGTGAGAGAACAAAGGGTTATGTCACAGCCGAATCTCTGAAATCAGGCAAGCCAGTATTCGCAGAGGGTGAAATCGTAGCTGCTTGAACTGAAGAACTTTCGGTATACGATGAAGATCATAAAGAAGTATTCGGTTTAGAATAGGCGAGAAAGGACGATACAATGAGCAATAAAATAGCAAAACCAATGGCAAACAAGATTGTAGTAGATGATGGTAGCAAGGTCTACACGATTAAGAACAAAAGAGGAAAGGTTCTCGGCAAGTTCGAGTTCAGACCTACAGACACAAACATCGTGAAGAGGTATGAGGAAGTAGTTGAGTACTACAATTCCTATCAGCTGCCGGAGAATCCAAGCGATGCGGATATGAGAAAAGCAGAGGATGACATCATGGAGAAAATCTCTTACCTTGTCGGAGAAGATGCGAAAGAGACATTCTTCTCAATTCTCGGAGCATTCTCACCACTGGCAAATGGGGAACTGTACATGGAGAACGTCCTGTCCTCTATCGCAAAAGTGATTGAGCGTGAGATGAACATCCGTACAAAGAAGGTACAGAGTCGCATGAATAAGTATGTGGCGAAGTACCACAACTGATGGATCCGTGGAAACTTCCCACATCATTAGAAGTTAATGGAAAAGAATATTCGATACGCTCCGATTTTAGAGTAGTATTGGATATTCTTTCTGCTATGAATGATCCGGACCTCTTCGAACCTGGCATGACAGAAGAAGAGAAACAACAGGAGAAAGCACTCACAATGCTTAAAATCCTCTATGTTGACTTTGATTCCATGCCACCAAAGGACTGGCAAGAAGCCTGTCAGAAAGCGTGTGAGTTCATTGATTGCGGTATCAAGAATGATGGCAAGCCTAGACCTAGAATAATGGACTGGGAACAGGATGCACCTATCATAATACCTGCTGTGAATAAGGTCAATAACGGTGATGTACGTTCTGTAGACTATATGCACTGGTGGACATTCTTCGGACTCTATATGGAGATTGGAGAAAGCACATTTTCAACAGTAGTCAGCATCCGTGACAAGAAGAGAAAAGGTAAGAAGTTAGAGAAGTGGGAACAGGAATACTACAAAAATAATAAGTCTATCGTAGACTTGCATCAGAAGAGTACAGAGAGAAGTGACGAAGAGAAAGCTGAACTCCGAGAACTCTTCGGATTGAATAAATAACCGGATATCGTTAGAGATATTCGCTGACCGCAGATAATTAGCGGTGGAAAGGATTAGAAATGGCACAAGCCGACGGCTATATCATAATTGATACAGAGATTAACGCTGACGGCATGAAAGCCGGAAGCAGAGAAGTTGAAGCAGCTGTCAGAAGAATGGCGAACTCGGTCGAGGATATGGGTTCCAAAGCTAGAACAGCACTCAACAAACAAGCAGACTCATTCTCCAAGCTGAATCAAGAATATGCTGCACAGGAACAGAAGGTTTCAAACCTTAAGAAGAAAATAGCTGAATATGGTGAACAGAAGATTCCAACAGAGGAATACAGAGAGATTCAGGCTCAGATTGACAGAGCTACACAGAAACTCAGTTCACTGGAATCCGCACAGGAAAGATTCCTTGCTACTGGCGGTAGAAAGAACAGCTCATCTTTCAAGAAGATGCAATATGACATAGAGGAACTAGAGAATGAGATCAAGTACGCAAGAGCAGAACTTGCCGAATTGGAAGCCACAGGCGGAGCATTTACGCTTGGCTCTAAGACGCAAGAAGCTGCAGCCAGTATGCGTACATTACAAGCAGAAGAGAGAAAGCTTGCTGCTATGAATAATCGTCTGCATACCTCGTACAATTCCGTAAAAGGCAGTGTGGACGAATATAAGCAAAAGCTAATGAGTGCAGCACCGGCACAGAGAAAGCTTGCAAATGAGAGTGAAAGAGCATCGAAGTCTATAACTAAGACAGGCAATGCAGCAAATGGTGCTAGATTCGGCATCGGAAGAATGATTAAGATGTCATTGCTTATGAGCGTAGCATTCAGAGTGTTCTCGGCTGCAATCAATGCTATCAAGGAAGGCTTCACAAACCTTGCACAGTACTCAAGTAGCACAAATAACAGCATTTCAATGTTGTGGAGCAGTCTTGAAACGCTCAAGAATAGCCTAGCAACAGCATTTGCACCAATTCTAAGTGTTGTAGCACCAATCTTAAGCAAGTTCATTGATATGCTCGCAACAGCTGCAAGCTATGTAAGTATGTTCTTCTCATTCCTATCCGGAAAGAGCACATACACGAAAGCAATCGCAGTACAGAAAGATTATGCCGGAAGTCTTAAGGATACGGCAAGCGGTGCGAAAGACGCAGCAGACGGGACAAAAGAAGCTGCGGAAGCTGCGGAAGATTACTTATCACCACTTGATGATATCAACCGAATGGATAAGCAGAACTCCGGAAGTGGTTCTGGTGGTTCCGGAGGTGGTGGTGGCGGAGGAGCTGGATCCGGACCGTTATTTGAAGAAGTACCTATCGACAATAAGTTTGCATCATTACTTGATACAGTACTCGACAAGCTGAAACAGATCAGAGACATTTTTATAGATGGGTTCTGGGACGGACTTGGAGATTATAAGCCGGTACTTGAAGAACTCAAGAAAGATTTGAAGTCTATCGGAGAGCATATCCAAGACATCTTTACAGATAAGGATGTGCAGAAGGCAGCCAAGAGATTTGCCAGATTGTTTATTTACAACATGGGTAAAATCGTAGGCTCGTTCGTTTCAATTGGACTCACGATAGCAGAGAACATTGTAGGCGGTATCGAAAGCTATCTAGCTGAGAACACCGGAAGGATCAAAAAGTGGCTTGTCAAGATGTTCGACTTAGGATCTGAGATCGCGACAATTGTCGGAAATTTCAGTGCAACAATCGCAGAAATCTTCCAACAGACATTCGGATCACAGACAGCACAGAACATTACTGGCAATATTATTGGCATATTTACCACAGCGTTCGGAGAAATTATTCTACTTGCCACAAGCTTTGCAAAAGATGTAATGGATGCGATTGCAACACCTATCATCGAGAACAAAGATAAGATTATTGAAGCTATCAATAACACGCTGAAACCAATAGAGGAGATTACTCAATCTATAGAAGACTTCGTACAGAAGTTAGCAGATAAGCTGACTGAACTGTATGATGAGCATATAGGACCGTTTATCAATGATGTTGGAAGTGGCTTATCAGAAATAGGTGGAACACTTCTTGATACCTATAACCAGTATATCGCACCGATTCTTGATCAGTGGGCGCAGAAGTTCGATGAAGTCTTAAACGGACCAGTGGGCGATGCAATTGACCACATCATTGACGAAACTGGAAGGCTGATTGATGGACTTAATTGGCTGTGGAATAACGTACTTATTCCTCTTATACAGTGGTTGATAGAGAACGTGATTCCAGTACTTGCACCTATAGTGGCATGGATTGGTGATACGCTTCTTTCCATTGTTGCCAGCGTAACTGGAATGGCAGATAGCGTTCTCAAACAGCTTGATGGAATCATCCAGTTTTTAACAGGAGTTTTCACTGGGGATTGGGCGAAAGCATTGAGTGGAATCTTGTTATACGTTGAAGGATTTAAGCAGAACATTAATATTATCTTCAATTTCATCAAGAATCAAATACTTGATCCGCTGTCAAAATGGCTTGACGGAGTATTCAAGGTGGATTGGGTAAAAGACTTTGGTGTAATTGGAGATTACATGAATGCATGGCTTGCGAATATTCAGAACATTGTTGCAGCTGTGAAACAGGCATTTAGCGGAATCGTTGATTTTGTAAATGGTGTCTTATCAGGAGATTGGCAACAGGCATGGGATGGTATCAAGAATATCTTCGGTGGTGCTTGGAATGGCATGTTAGCAATCATCAAATCTCCAATTAACGGAATCATCGGATTGATGAACGGACTCCTTAGAGCTGCACAGATCATGCAGAATGGCGTTGCTAATGCACTGAACAAAATGAACATATCAGTTCCATCATGGGTTACATCATTAACTGGAGTATCATCTATCGGATTCCATATATCAAAATGGAGTGCTCCACATATCCCTTACCTTGCACAGGGTGCTGTTATCCCACCAAACAAAGAGTTCATGGCGGTACTTGGTGACCAGAAAAGCGGTAACAACATTGAAGCACCTGAAAGCCTTATCCGTAAGATTGTAAGGGAAGAAACTGGTAACAGCTCACGCAAGATTGAAGTGCCGGTATATCTGAACCGTAGACAGATTGCGAAGGCTGTGCTTGAAGAAGGAAAGAACATGAGAACACAGACGGGAAGAAATCCGTTTGAAATGGCTTAGGAGGTAGAATATGGCACAGAACTATTTAAAATTCGGCTCATTCACACCACCAGATGTGGATGAGGACGGATATCAAATTTCATTCGCTACTACCTCTACAGAAAACTCAGGAAGAACCATGAGGGGAAATATGAAAAACTCCCCTCTCTTCACAATAGAAGCTTATGAGCTGAAATGGAGTGACATTAAGGTAAGTGACGCAAGCAAAATTCTCAAAGAGGTTATGGGAAAGAGCGGATTCGACTTTTTCCATCTTAACATTTATGAGAATAGATGGGAAACCAAAAGGTTTTACGCAGCAAACTTTAATGCTCCATGTGTCAGTTTAGTAGAAGGCGAAGAGAAACTGGATGAGCTGAGTTTTCAAGTAACATCGGAAAATCCAGTGTTATAGATTTCACCGGATATCGAAAGAGATATTCGCTGACCTTAAATAGCTAGAGGTAGATTATGAAGAATGTAAGCAACGAATTTAAAAACATCATAAAGTCAGGCGGTCCGTTTTATGCTTATGCATCGATCACACTGAAAAATGGCAAAAATCTTACACTTGATTCGGATAACGATTTCTTCATAAGCGGTAATGGATACACAGAAGACGGAGGAGATGGATTCCCACTGGGATCCGCTCTCTCCAAGTCCGTTACGCTTGTCATTGATAACATCGATGAGAGATTTTCCAAGTATGATTTTTACTATGCACAGATTTCACTCTTCACTGAAGTTGACATCGAAAGTAGAAGCTATGATGCATGGAGAGATGTGAAAGGTGAGGAAATTCTCGATGTCAATGGCAACACGATTATGCTGACGAAATCAAGAATCGAGAGATTGAACGAGGGTACATTTACAGTACTTGAGCCAATAGCGGTTGGAGATACGATAGAACTTGTAGGTTATGATTCAATGTACAAAGCAGATGCAGACTTCACGTCTAAGCTATCTTATCCAACAACAGCTGGACAGCTTCTAAGAGAAGCGTGTAGTACATGTAACATCACGCTTGGAAGTCCGAAGTTTAAGAACGATGATTTTGTGATTGAACAGGCTCCGGAAAAAGTGACTTGCCGAGAAGTAATCGGATATATCGCAATGCTTGCCGTTGGTAATGCTGTGATTCAGAACGGAACACTTGTTATTAAGAGTTACGACTTTTCTGCAATATCGAAGATTACAAATAGGGATGACTTAGTGGAAGATGTTGGCTATAGCATTTTGATGGACTATCAGTCAAATCCGGACATTAGCACAGATCCTGTTGTAATCACTGGAATTGCGACCACAAAGAAAGTAGAAAACGAGAGTACAATCTTAATAAGAGGTACAGATGATTATGCACTTGAAATCACGAATCCTCTTATTGAAGGACATGAAGATGATGCAATCAATCTGATTGGAGATGTATTGATCGGAGTTAAGCTGAGAGGTTTTAGCGGAGAATTCTTCCCTGATCCAACGATCGAATTCATGGATCAGGCTTGCGTGGTAGACCGGAAAGACAAAGTTTATCCAACATTTATCACATCTCTTGAGTTTAATTATCTTGGCAGCAGTTCATTTTCTTGCGGAATCAAGGATCCGGAACGGCAGAAGAGCACTTATTACAGCGAAGCTACAAAAGTGTATGAGAAAGCCAAAAAGGAAATCAAGCAGAACAAGACAGAATTTGAAGCAGCTGTCGATAATCTGAACAAGACGCTTGAGAGTGCTTCTGGAATGTATTCTACAGAAGTTGTGCAGCCGGACGGAAGCGTAATCTCATACATTCATGATAAGCCGACAGTAGAAGAGTCCAAGAACGTAATTAAGGTCACATCTGAAGCTATCGGTATCTCAAGTGATGGCGGTAAGACGTATCCTTACGGACTATTCCTAACAGGAGACCTTATTACAAGAATCTTGTATGCTATCGGCATTAATGCTGATTATATTAACTCAGGTTCTCTCACTGTAAAAGATAAGAATGGAAACATTACATTCTATGCTGATACGGAGACAGGACGAGTTACTATCAATGCAGAGTCAATATCCATCACCGGTAAGTCTGTGGAAGATATTTCCAATGGTATTGTAGATGATTTTGTAACTAACATTTACAAGACAGATATGGACGAGATTAAAAACTCCGTCCGGAACAAGATTGAAACATGGTATCAAAATAGTGATCCGTCTGTGAATTGGGGAATTACCATTGAAAAACCTTGGTGTGACATAGACGGAAATCCAATTCTTGATGTTAATGGAAATGAAATAACGCTCTTATTTGAAGAGTTAAAGTCAGAGCACGAAGGTGACTTATGGAAAGACCTGTCTACGAATGATGAGTATATTTATCGGTCCGGGCATTGGGTGAAGATGCAAGTTCCGGATGAAGTCTTTGACGAAATCGATGGAAAAGCACAGGTATTCATTAATACGCCTGTTCCACCGTATCGAGTTGGTGACTTATGGTTTGACGCAGACACACAGGAGATACTCACTTGTGTGGAAAGCAGAGATACAGGAAAGTGCGTGAAGTCCGATTGGCAGAAAAAGACCAAGTATACCGATGATAGCGGATTGAATAGCTTTATCAAGTCCGTGTATGATCCTAAGATTGCTGAATTACAGAGTCAGATTGACGGACAGATCGAAACATGGTTCTATGACCACGAACCTAGCTTGCAGAACGAACCGGCTGTGAACTGGACCACAAACGAACAGAGGAAAGAGCACGAAGGTGATTTGTTCTTCTGGAAGTCCACAGGATATTCCTACCGATTCTTGCAAGATGGAGCTGTGTGGAAGTGGCAGATTGTACAGGATACGGATATCTCGAAAGCACTTGCAGCAGCGGAAAAGGCACAGGACACAGCAGATCATAAGCGAAGAGTCTTTGTAGTGACACCACAGCCACCTTATGACATCGGTGATTTGTGGGTGCAAGGCGAAACTGGTGATATCATGAGATGCCGTGTATCCAAGAGTAATTCAGCTGCTTATGAAACTTCCGATTGGGAGAAAGCATCTAAGTATACCGATGATACCAGGGCGAATGAAGTCCGGAAAGAACTTGAAACTGTCAATAAGGATTTGCAGAATCAGATTGATGGAAAGATTGAGACTTACAATCAAACTACTGATCCATCAGCGGAATGGACTACAACGGAACTGAAACAGAAGCACGTTGGTGACTTGTGGTACAACTCAAAAGAAGAGACTATACAGCGTTGGAATGGTACAGCTTGGTCGAAACTAATTGATGCAGAAGCAAAAGCAGCTAAGAACCTTGCTATCACGAAGAAGCGTGTATTTAGCGTCACTCCGTATACACCTTATGACAAGGACGATCTGTGGGTACAGGGCACAAGCGGAGACCTCATGCGATGCGTGACATCACGTCAGAGTGGCTCTTATGTTGCGTCCGATTGGACAAAGGCTACAAAGTACACGGATGATTCTGCAATCAACAACTTCATTGCGAACACTTACAAGGCAGACCTTGAGGATATCAAGAATCAGATAGATCAAAAGATAGAGACTTGGTTTCAGCCTACGGATCCATCACTGAACTGGACAGGAAAAGAAGAGTGCGCACTTTGCGACATTGATGGAAATGAGATATTGGACATCAATGGAAACACTATCTTGACCATTTCGGAAACAGAGAAACTCGCACATGAGGGAGACCTTTGGAAGAACTCGCAGACAGGTGATGAGTATATCTATCGTAGTGGCATATGGATTGAAATGCCAGTACCTGACTCCGTGTTTGATGAGATTGATGGTAAGGCTTCTATCTATATAGCACAGCCAGTACCACCATACAATGTAGGTGATGTATGGTTCACAGGAACAGATATACTCACTTGCGTAAAAGGCCGTGATAGTGGAGAGTATGTTGAATCTGATTGGCAGAAGAAAAACAACTATACAGATGATACTACAGTAAATGATTTCATTCAGAATGTTTACGATCCAACCGTTGAAGATATTCAAAATCAGATTGATGGCAAGATAGACACGTACTACTTCGATTACGCTCCAAACAATTCCAACTATCCCGCATCCGAGTGGACTACGGCATCTGAGAGACAGAAGCATGTAGGTGACCTCTTCTTCTGGGAGAGCAAAGGTTTCACCTACCGCTACATGAAAGTTGACACTTCTTTCCAGTGGGTGAGAGTTAAGGATGCTGACATTGAGTCTGCTATGCAAAAGGCATCAATGGCACAGGATACCGCAGACGGAAAGAGAAGAGTATTCACATCAACTCCGCAGCCACCTTACGATGTTGGAGACTTGTGGACGCAAGGAAGCACAGGTGATCTGATGCGTTGCAAAACCGCAAGAGCCAGTGGAAATTATAATTCTTCTGACTGGGTGCTTGCAACGAAGTACACAGATGATACAGTTGCCAATAAGGCTATGGCTGATATCGAGGTTCTCAAAGACAAGATCAAATTAAAGGTATCCTCAGAAGATGTAGAATCCATCATCGAGCAGAAAGCAGACTCTATCCGAATGCAAGCAAAAAGCATTAGCTGGAAGTCGGAAGGCTCAAGTATGTCACCAACAGGATATTTAAAATGTAGTGGTGCTGAGATTGATGGAACAATTAGGTCTACAGATATAATCAGAACAGTGTATATGACTGCCGGATACAACCAATATTGGTACGAAACAAACAATGTTGGGATTATAGGAACTAACGGATTAACCGGCACAAATTCTGGTATAAGAGGATTGAATTTTGACCTTGATGACGGTGGTCACTATATGACGTGGGCATCGAAAGACACACCTTCATCTACTAGCTATGCTATGAAAATGACATATGCTCGTAAATCATTTTCATCTTTTACAGCGAACTCTATAAACATGGGATGTAACATTGATATGCATAATTACAAATTGCTGAACGCTAAGTTTGGTGACGGAGGAATTACTGGAACTATGAATTTTGTGCAACGTTTCAAGGAAAGTGATGGGACAAAACAAGATTATTCTGGTTGTTATATGACATTCAAAAATGGAATTCTCGTAAAGGCAGCATGGCACAGTTAGGAGCAAATGTAATGAAAAAAGAAGTAATAAAATGTAAAGACAGAGAAATGATTATTGTTGAAGCTGATGATGAAATTATCGAGCCGGACAATGTAGAAGATATTTTCGTTAGCGAAACAGACACAGCGTTAAAAATTTTACTAGGAGAAGAATCATGAGCATGACAGAAGCTGCAAGGCAGATCAGAAAACTTATCGAACTGACAGCCAGTAACCTTACAGACGAACAGGCGGCATCCTTGCCGTGCTGTTTCCCTGTTTGGAAAGAGGGCATGGAAGTAAAAGAGGGTGAACGCTATGCGGTACGTGTATCCAATGCGGTTGCCACAGTAGCACTTGATGATGGAGAACCGCAGATTGAGGAGAATCTTGTGCTGTGTAAATGCATGAAGTCTCATACAACTACACAAGAGAATTCTCCTGAGGAATCAGAAGATTTGTGGAAAGTTCTGTAGAAAGGAGCAATCATGGCGGAAGAAGAAAAGAAAGAAAAGGTCACGTTACCTTTCAACTTTAGAGTCAACCAGTGTAGGAACTATCTTAGACTAGCTGTTAACACAGCAGTATCTCAGTACGGCTTGGACGGTGCTGTTATCAGCTTAATTATGGAGTCCTTACTGGGAGAGGAACACAGACAACAGGTAGCTTTTATGGCAGAGCAGACAGATGCCATTGTAGAAGAGATTCAGAACAAGGATAAGGAGAATTAATCATGGAATGGACAAAGTACACAACTAAAGAAACACTGAAAGACAATGATGAACTTATGATTCTTGACAAGGATGCAAATGCAAACAAGCGTACACTGATGGACAAGATATGGGATTATGTTGTGGACAAGATGACTACAGCAGTTATCGCAAAATTAGAAACAACTAACAAGACTTTGATCGGGGCAGTTAATGAATTAAATAGTAAGAGAATCCGACAATTTAAAGTTAAAGGCGTGTACGATAATCCGACCAAAACGATGACGTTTTCAATAAGTCAACTTAAAAACTTGCATGGTCTCGTACTGTTCAAGACAACACTTTCCAATAATGGACGTCACCTTAGATTATCTCTTACAGCTTGGAATGAAACAGTTATATCTCAACATACGCAGAACAGTGTTGTAGAACCGACCGCAACAGGATCTATTGAATCTGGAACATATAAACTTGAGTATAAATACGACAAATTCCCTAGTAACTTGAGCGGAATATGCGCTATTTTCTTTATTTCAGATGAATGATAAATTTTTACAACTCCGATTTTATGAAGTAACAAAAGTGTGTAAATTCACCTCTTTTTGAGTCATAATTGGCTTAGAAAGGGGTGTTTTTTATGGAAAAAGACATTAATATTATCATCAAAAATGTTGTAAACATGATGCAAGAGGAACTTACTGACGAACAGCTACACAAACTTGAGAATGTGCTGTACATTTCATTCCACGGAGTGAAGTTGCAAGAGGAATGCACTTCGCTTGTGACAAGTCAAGCGCACTGGGATAAGATTCTAAAGTTATTCATAGCCAGTAAACGCTTGGAGAACTGCTCACAAGGTACGATTGACCGCTATGTGGATTGTGTGACCAAGCTAGTAGACTATCTGCACAAGAGATTCGAGGACATTACCACCAATGACATTAGATATTATCTCGCAATGTACCAAGAGACAAGAAAAGTGTCCATATCCTACATGGATTCCATCAGACGATACTTCTCATCATTCTTTGGTTGGCTCTCTGACGAAGGATTTATAGCCAAGAATCCAATGAGACGTATTAAGCACATGAAAGTGCCACAGCGCATCAAAAAGCCGTTTACGTCCGCAGAAAGAGAACATCTTAGATGTAATGCGGAATGTCAGAGAGACGTTGCAATTATGGAGTTTCTGTACAGTACCGCAGCTAGAATCGGTGAAGTTGTGATGCTCAATCGTAATGACATTGATTGGGGCAACAAGGAAGTAATCATCTATGGCGAAAAAGGTAAGAAAGAGCGTAAAGTTTATCTTACAGATGAGTGTGCCTACCATCTCAAGAAGTACCTCATGACACGAACTGACATGAATCCAGCGTTATTCGTATCGAATCGGAAGCCAAACAACCGCATGGGAAAGGAAGCTATATGGTCAATGTTGTCGAAACTAGGTAAAAAGTCCGACATCCACACGCATCCACATAAGTTTCGAAGAACTCTACTCACGGATGCTGGAAGTCGAGGAATACCACTACAAGAAATTCAAGCCTATGCTGGTCATAAGAAGCCTGACACCACAATGATGTACGTCACAGTCAATGAAGATAACGTTAAGGCATCATTTAGACGGTATATAGCATAGCTTTTTCTAGCATCAATATTGATTTTTTAAAAGCCACCTTTCGATGGCTTGTTTGCTATACCTAAAAATATTGCTGATACGCTTATGATCGTGCTGTTTTAGACTTGCTCCTGTAATAGAGGAAATCGGAGATTGCCGATTCTGTTTAGTTCCCAATAAAGACTGCTCGGCATAAAACATTGTTTTGATTAAAAGTAAAGTTTAAAAACCCATCAGATTGTGTAATATCTTTTATATAATTTTTATTTCCAAAAATCTTGTCGAATTTTACTTCGTTACGATTTTTCCCCATGCCAACTATATATAAGCTCTGCTCAACGATAGAGGGTGCATTATAATCACTCACATTAATTAACGCTACACCCTCAATATCGTATGGTATTTTTATTTTCCCTGTGCCATCAACCACACTTGTTCTTTCACGAGTTACAGCCTTACTATTTCATATAAAAACGAGTGTTCCTTGCGGTGCAATGTTACCTGAAGACTTCATGGTAATTGTTACATTTAGTCCATTTTGTTTCCATGCAATGCCAAATGCGTTGTCTGAAAAAATCTCATTCAATGAGAATGCGATATACTTAATATCTCTGTAAGCATGACCAATAGCAGTTATGCAGTAATCATCTTGAACATGACCGCAAGCAAGTATGACAAGGTAATGTCTATTTTTTTCTAGATTTGATAAATTTATTATAGTATTTTTACTACCATTCGAAACTCCATTTATTCCGTATCGAAGAATTGTGTTACTATTTTATAGAACATCTATAACTTTTGCGGTGTCTGTGTTAAGTTTTTTGACAGTAACTTGTCCGGTAGATGGATTATATCTTGCTATGCAAACATTGTCACTACCATAAGCAAGGAAATCATATACAAAACCAGTAGACGATACAGAATTGCGAACAGGACTACACAGACCTTTCATGCTAGCTGCAATACCAAACATTTCATTGCTAACTGAGGTAGTGAAGTAAAAAGAGAATCGTTTGCTTGTATTGTTTTTTAGATACAAAAGAAGTTCTTGCTTTGACTCAAAATTTAAATCCAACAGTTTCTTACTATTTCCCCAACTTATTTCCAGTAATAAATCTTCAATCCACGTACTTTAGTGTTTGGTGAGCCGAAAATGTAGCATCTGCCGTCATCACCAGCGTAAACTGATAATGGTGACATTGGGATAATAGATGTCCAATAAGCAATTTCGATGTGTTTAGACCCACGAATTTCTGGAAATGATTCATTCAGAAAATAGCATCCATTCGCACCTAAGTCTATTTCACCGTAATTTATTAGCTTAGCTGGTTTGACGAAAGGCTTACTATTTAAAGTGTATTAGGATGCATTCAAAAGATGCATTCTGATTGTGGCACGTTGAGAAATGTTACTGTAAATTATCCAGTCACCACCATCTCTTGAAATAATGTCAACAGCATTTCTATATTTTTCGTGATTGATTATTACAGGAACTGCGAGTGGAAATTCCGTAGATGATGCAAAAACGACAAATTCATCTTTCTTAGTCTCAATTGTTATATCCTTGAAGATTATCCAGCTCTTACTATTTTATAACTTGATAACACTATTATCATTAGTTATGAGTATGAACGATGACCATGCACGCATAGGTATACTTATCGTATTACCACTTTTTGATGGCTGAGGAGAATCTGCATTTCCAATACTTATTTGTTTGATTCCAGAACTAGCACCTACGGCATATATGTTTGTATATTTATTTTGATCTACAATAAGTATTCCAGCAAAGTGACCGTCAAATGTTAACCGTACAGTTTTTTCTTCACTACCAACATGATCAGAATAATATCGCAGACCATTTGATTTTAGTATCGTGTTACTATTTCATCTATGACTCAATATGGGTACAATCATCCACTAAAAATCCAGTACAATTATCTTAAGATTGCATAAATATCATAATTAGCTGTATTAACATTGAATCAGAATTATAAGTATTTAAGGAGAATGGTGATGGAATATGTAGGAAGAGAAGAACATACAGAATTTGCCAAACGTATTGAGGACGAGCAGCATAGACAGAATAGACGGATTGAGCTGTTAGAGGAATCTGTAAAACAGAACACAGCACTTACGGTATCTGTTGAGAAGCTTGCAAATAACATGGAGAGTATGGCAAACGAACAAGCGAAACAAGGAGAGAGATTAGAAGCCTTAGAGGGCAGAGATGGAGAAATGTGGAGAACAGTAGTCAAATATGTTCTCACAGCGGCTCTCGGACTTGTGATCGGATTGGTAGCAACGCAAATTGGATTATAAGGAGAAAGAACATGGAACAGATTATCAATTACATCAAACCGGAACTTATTGTTGTAGCGGTTGCACTGTACTTTATCGGCATGGCAATTAAGCAGTCTGAGACTATCGCAGACAAGTATATTCCTAGCATCTTAGGAATTGCTGGAATCGTGATCTGCGGTATCTACGTGATTGCAACTTGCACTCTTGGAACTGGACAGGATATCGCAATGGCACTGTTTACAGCTATCGTACAAGGAATCCTTGTAGCTGGACTTAGCAATTATGTCAACCAGTTGATTAAGCAGAATGGAAAGGAAGAGTAATTATGACAGAGCAGACAGTAAAAGAAATTATCAAGAGTTTTGCCTACGGACTTTCAGCGAAAGAAATCTCTGATAACGAAGGGACTTCACTGGAAACTATGGAGAAATTTGCAGAGGAACACGCAGCGGAGATTGAGCAGAAGAAAGCAGAACTGAAAGAAGGTGGATGGTATGAGTAATCTGATTATTGACGTATCTTATCATAATGGAGTTATCAACTGGGAAAGAGTCAAGGCGTCAGGTTGTGCCGGAGCTATTCTTAGATGTGGTTACGGAGACGATATCGCATCACAGGATGATAAACAGTGGATCCGCAACCTTGCAGAGTGCGAAAGACTTGGAATCCCGGTAGGAGTCTATCTGTACAGCTACGCAACTTGTGACAGACAGGCACAGAGCGAACTTGACCATATCTTACGATTGATTAAAGGACATACATTCCAGTTACCGATTTTCATTGATGTAGAAGAGCCAGGAACACAGAACTATGCTCCTAGATGCTGTGAGAATGTATGCGAAGGACTTAAGGCTAATGGTTATGTTCCGGGAATCTACGCTTCACTGAGTTGGTTCAACAACCATCTTGGCAGTGTACGT
>OJAC01000179.1_pt1 | contig 60002 bp, 53 predicted proteins | sample 1588701 | NCBI WGS metagenome assembly OJAC01 (sample SAMN03283256) | human gut metagenome | biome: human-associated habitat; material: feces | host: Homo sapiens | place: USA | collected 2013 | reverse complement strand
ATTGGCAGTCCATTATTAAGTTTTTTATTATGTTCCCTTTGTACACCGTTGCAAAGGAATCTTTTTGCTCAAACAGACCGGCATCCTCAGAGTAAAGGCAGAATACCAGCCGGACGCAAAGAACATTCAGGCTTTCGAGGGCTTTTTTGCTTTCTGGGTCATGGTACTGCTTCAAAAATGCATCATAGATTTTGCCAACGAGTTTGCCCGCTTCTTGTGACAAATCTACTTCTTTAGAGACTTGGACAACTTTTTTCTCCAGCAGAAAGTCCAGAAGCGAAGAATTGTGGTGAAGATCATCGATATTGATTTTTACAACATTATTTTCAGGAACGCGGGTATCCATATCGTAAATCCACAGTTCCTGAAAATTGGAAGTGATGATCCACTTTGCTTTCTCAGAAGTTGGCAGATTATCATTGTAGCGTTTGGCCTGTTCGTAAGGAGTGAGTTCGGTTCCACCGGACTGCGAGATCTTCTTGTCCAGAGGAATGCCTTCTGACTTCTGTTCAATAATGATTTTTGTTTCAGGGATATAGGCATCGATTCTTTTTGTGTTTCCGTTAACGATTACTTTTTTCTGAAACTCAATTCTGTCGGTTGCATCAGTACAACCCAGCAAGCGCTGCAAGATATCCAGCCAATAGGAGCGGTCGTCCTCGTCTTCTCTGCCTTTATTATGCCACTTTTGAATCAATTGCCGTGCCGCTTCACGCTTTTCTGCATTTGTCATAATGTAATCTCCCTGTTTTGTGTATTAAGACAGCGCGCCCTTTTCCAGCCACTTGCCCCGGGCAAGGCGGATAAGGAACAGCAGGCCGCGCACGCAGAGCTCGAAGCACATCGCACCCCACACGCCCACAAGGCCGAACCGGGGAGCCAGCAGGAACGCCAGCGTCAGCCGGATGCCCCACATGCTGACGAGGTTCAGCACAAAGCAGGCAGTGCTGTCGCCTGCGCCCTGCATGGCACCGCTTGCTACGATGGAGGCACCGAACATGGGCTCGGCAAAGGCTTCGATGCGCAGCACCCGCGCGCCCAGCGCGATGACAGCGGCATCGGCGGTAAAGATGCTCATCAGGGCTGGGGCAAAGGCGAATAGGCCCGCACCGGTCAGGGTCATAATGCCCATGCCCATCAGGGTGCAGAGCCAGGCAAAGCGTTTGGCCATATCCTTCCGGTGGGCACCCACAGCCTGCCCGATCAATGCAATGGCCGCGCCCTGGATGCCGTAGCCTGCCATGTAGCACAGGCCCTCGGCACTCACGCCCAGACTGTTGGCCGCAATGGCCACCGTGCCCAGCTGGGAGACGATACGCACCTGGAGCACCTGCGCCGAGGAGAGGGCCGCGCGCTCGGCGGCCAACGGCACGCCCACCTTGCCTAGGTTCCGGATGCAGGCGCGGGTGATCTTCCACGAACCGGGCTTGCGGATGCAGAGCGGCCCCTCACGAAAGAGCAGGATGCAGAGGGCCAGCAGGCCGCCCACCACAGTGGCCAGGGCGGTGCCCAGGGCTGCGCCGGGCACGCCCAGCCCGGCACCCCAGACGGTGATGCCCCACAGCGTCCGGGTGGGGTTGATGAGGAAGAAGTTGAACACTACGTCCAGCACGCAGACCAGCACGCTGATGAGGCCGGGGGTCAGGGCATCGCCGCTGGCCCGGAGCATGGAGGTGTACATGCCCATTGCCATGGTGAAGGGCAGGGCCGCTGACCAGATGGCAAAGTAGGCGGAAGCGTTGGCCTGCAGGCTGACATCAGCGCCCAGCCACCCGGGCAGGTGCCCGCTGATACCAATGCCGAACGCCGCCGCCGCAAGGCCCGCCGCCAGGTTGAACAGCATAGCCTGCCGCAGCACGCCCCGGGCATCCTGCTGGCGGTCAGCCCCCAGATACTGCGCGATCTGGATCGAAAAGGCATTGTACAGGCCCACCAGAATGCCGTGTAGCAGCCAGGTGCTGGAGCTGACGATGCCGATGGCGGCGGTGGCCTCGGCTCCGATGTGGCCCACCATGGCCGCATCGATGTACTCCATGGCCGTGACTACGATCTGCTCTAGGATGGACGGGATACTCAACATCAGCACCACTCCGGCAGTGTCCCGCAGGGGGATGGTCTCACCCTGCCGCATCCGGGCCGAAAGCCGTTCAAGTGAAAGTTTCATGTCTTCTCCTTTTTCTCCGATTTTCCTGTGAGACAAAAAAATACCCTCGAAAGGGCGTTTGTCTTCCCATTATAGACAGGGGGGCGAAAAATGTCAACCCATCTACCCCCGGGGTAGACCTTGCCCCGGAGATTGATTTTTTGGCCCGGGCGTGATACACTTCATTTGTATCCAGCAGTGAAAGAACAGGAACGGCCTCTGCCGCTCCGGGAAAGAGGAAAAAAACTATGCTTCAACTGCTTTCTGGCAACCCGCGTACCGTGGATGCGCTGGGCTTTCTGCTTGCATTTGCGCTGACCGCGCTGATGGACTCGGTGTTCCACGATAAGCTCCCCCACGACCATGGCCGTGCGTTTGCCGTGAACGGCGAACTCTCCAAGGGCAAGGCCCGGGGTTCCGGCCTCATCTTTGTGCTCTGCATTGCACTGGTCACGCTGGCAGTGGTGCCTTTTAAGGCAGAGTATGTCATCTACACCGTCCTGCTCATTGCGTCCATGCTCTCCGGCTATTTTGACGATGCCGCCGAGACTGCCTGGAACGAGTACAAAAAGGGCCTGATCGATCTGGTCATCGCCGTTGTGGCGGGCGTGACCTACCTGAACTTCAACGGCACGGAGGTCAACTTCCTGAGCTGGAGCTTCAGCCTGCCCTATGCCGTCTACCTTATCCTGATCATCGTCCTGATCTGGGCCAGCATCAATGTGGTCAACTGCACCGATGGCGTGGACGGCCTTTCCGCCAGCCTTGCCGTGGTCAGCATCGGCACCTTCCTGCTGGCCTACTGGGAGGAACTGGGGGATTACGCCACCGCAGGCATCGTGTTCATTGGTGCCCTGCTGGCCTACCTGTGGCAGAACGCCAAGCCTTCCACCCTGCTGATGGGTGACGCGGGCAGCCGCGCCATGGGCTTCTTCCTGGCCGTTCTGGCCCTCAAGAGCAGCCACCCCTTCGCCTTCCTGCTGGCCGCGCTGGTGTTCATTGTGGACGGCAGCCTGGGCATCCTGAAGATCAGCTTCAAGCGGTTTTTGCACATCTCCATCCTCAAGAACACCCTGACCCCGCTGCACGACCATGTGCGCAAGCGTCTGGGCTGGAGCGATGAGCAGGTCGTGGCCCGCTGGCTCATCCTGCAGGCTGTGGCATCCGCCTGGCTGCTGCTGTTGGTGCGGTAAAACACAAAAGGAAATGCAGCGCCCGCACAGGAAAGCTCCTGCGCGGGCGTTTTGCTGTTCTGGTCCGGGAGGAAAGTTCCAGCTTCCGGGCCAGCGTTTCCAGACAGGCTGGGTCACGAATTTCCTGCATGAGTTCACCTCATTTCTTTTATTTCATTGTGCCATTTGTTTGTGCCATGTGTCACAAACAAATGCAAGCAAAACCTTTATAATAGGGACGAAAGTGGAGGAAAAACCAATGGATTCTATTTTTGATCTCGATCATCTGTACCGCACCTATTTCAAGATGGCGCTGCCCTCGGTGTTCGGCCTGATGGTGAGCGTGGTGTATAACCTTGCCGATACCTTTTTCATTGCACAGTCCAACGATACGGCGCTGATTGCGGGTGTTTCGCTCTGTGCGCCGGTGTTCACAGCCCTCATGGCCTTCGGCAACATCTACGGCCAGGGCGGCAGCTCACTCATTTCCCGCCTGCTGGGACAGGACGACCGTGAGGGCACCGGCCGGGTCAGCTCGTTCTGCTTCTATGTGGCCCTGACCACGGGCGTGGTGTTGGCAGCCCTGATGATGCTGTTCCGCGTCCCGCTGCTGGGCATTCTGGGTGCGACTGCTGAGACGATGCCGCACGCACAGGCCTATTACACCGTGCTGGCCATTGGTGCCCCGGCCACGGTGCTGAACTTTATCCATTCCAACCTCGTTCGCTGTGAGGGCATGGCCACCCAGTCCATGATCGGCAGCATCGGCGGAACGGTCATCAACATCATCCTCGATCCCATCCTCATCACCACAGTGGGCTGGGGCGCAAGGGGTGCGGCCATTGCCACCATTGTGGGCTACCTGTGCAGCAACCTATACTTCCTGTGGCTGCTCCACAAAAAGAGCCGCTGCCTGTCTGTCAAGCTGTCCCAGTGCCACGTCACGGGCAGGGAGCTGCAGCAGATTTTGGGCGTTGGTGTTACTGCCGCGCTGAGCAACCTGATGCAGAGCCTGACTGTCATTGTGATGAACCAGTTCCTGTTGCCCTACGGCAACGATAAAATTGCCGCCATGGGCATTGCCAGCAAGGTGAGCATGATCGCCCAGCTGGTGCTGGTTGGCTTCTCGTTCGGCGGCATCCCACTGTTCGGTTACCTGTACGGCGCAAAAAAGCGGGACGTGATGCGCAAGCTCATCCGCTTCTGTCTGACCTTTCTCGTCTCCATCGCCGTGGTGCTGTCCCTCATCCTCTGCCTGAATTCCGGGGCGCTGATGCGGCTCTTCGTGCAGGATGCCGGGATGATCGCCACTGGTGCGCAGATGCTCCGCTGGCAGGTCTGCACCGCAGCCTTTGGCGGCGTGGTGCTCCTGCTCACGGTGCTGTTCCAGGCAACTGGTAAAATCGTACCGTCCTTCCTGCTCTCCATCAGCCGTCAGGGCGTGGTGTTTCTGTTGGCACTGGTGGTCTGCGTACATCTGTTCCAGTATCAGGGCGTGCTGATGGCTCAGGCTGTGGCCGACATCCTGAGCGCTGCGCTGGCCCTTGGCCTGCTGGCGGCCAGCCGCGATATCATTGCAAAACAGTAAACACAAAAACGCCCGGAGGGCCGCTGAAAGCTGCGGTTCTCCGGGCATTTTTAGTATTCGATGCCTTTGCGCGCCTTGATGCCCTTCTGGTAGGGGTGGCGGCAGCATTTCATTTCGGTGGAGTAATCGGCGGCATCCAGCATCCACTGCGGGGCCTTGTGGGCGGTCAGCACGCATTCCTGTGCGGCGGGGCGCTCCAGAACGGCCCGCCGGAGCAGGTCTTTGTCCACCATGTCCAGCTCCCAGGCCGAACCGGCTTCATCTAAAATAAGCAGGTCGGCAGGCTCGGCCAGTGCGGCGGTCAGGTTTTCGTTCTGCACGGCCCGGGCAGCGGCCTTTTCCGCTTCGTTCATCTGGAACACGAACTTCTGCCCGCCCTTGCCCCGGAAAATTTTTGCCCCCAGCTGGGCCAGCAGAGGGATCTCGCCGCTCTGCCCGCCCTTGAGGAACTGCACGATGACAACCCGTTTGCCGCTGCCCAGTGCGCGGAGGGCAAGGCCCATGGCGGCGGTGGTCTTCCCCTTGCCGTCGCCCCAGTAAAGATGCAGCAGGCCCTGTTCCATCATCCGTTCTCCTTTGTGTACTGCACGGTCTCCACCAGGTGCAGGATGTGCTGCTCCGGCCAGTCCCGGGCATCCAGCACATAGCCGCCCGCGTTGGGGCCGCACCAATCGTGAAAGCTGCGGCGGGGCACGCCAAACCGCTCCAGTGCGGCCATCTGGGTGCCGCCATGGGCCACGATGACCAGCCGCTCCTGCCCTTCGGCAAGGGCCTTGTCAATGAGGTCAGCCAGCGTTTTGCACACCCTGTTGCAGAAATCGCTCCTGCGCTCCCCATCCGGGTGGGCGGCGTGCTCGTTTTCCTGCACCCATGCCAGATATTCCGGGTCCTGCTCCACCTGTACGAAGGTCTGGCCCTCGAACCGGCCGAAGTTCATCTCCTTCAGCCCGTCCACCGGAATGAGCTTTGCCCCGGGAAAGAACACCCGCGCCGTCTGGGCGGTGCGCTGCAGCGGGGTGACATAGACCACCTCCGGTGCAAAATCTGCCTGCCGCAGCTGGGCGATGCCTGCGGCGGAAAGGGGGATGTCCCGCTGGCCCTGATATCGTTTTTGCGCGTTGTACTCCGTCTGGCCGTGACGCAGCAGATAAATGAGCATAATCGTTCTCCTTTTTGGTTTGTTCTGCACCATTATAGCCTATTTTGCGGTTATTTTCCAGCCATGCTCTTGCAATTCTTCCGCATTTCAGATATATTGAGTGGGTATGAAATTTCAGGGGAGAGAAGTGTCAATGGAGATCCGGGACCGGAAAGCAGCGCAGCGCCGGGCGGGCATCATGGCCCGCAGGGGTCTGCCGCAGGCAGAGAGAGCGGCGGCCAATGCAGCCATCTGTGCCCGCATTCTGGCCATGCCCTGCTTCCAAAAGGCAGAGAATCTGCTGCTCTACGCCGCTTTTGGCGGGGAGGTGGATCTTGCTGGGCTGGCAGAGCAGGCGGCCCGGCTGGGCAAAACGGTGGCCTATCCGGTCTGTGGGGAAAACTTTGCCCTGACCGCCGCCGTACCGGGGCCGGACGGCTGGGAAGTGGGGGCTTACGGCATCCGCACGCCGGTTCTGGAACGGGCGGCGCTCATCCGGCCGGAGGCGCTTGATCTGGTGCTGGTGCCCTGCACTGCCTTTGATGCGGTCTGCCGCCGGGTGGGCATGGGCAAGGGCTACTATGACCGCTATCTGCCCAGGTGCCGGAACGCTGTGGCGCTGGGCGTGGCCTTTGAAGCCCAGCGGGTGCCGGAAGCGGCTGCAGATGGGCGGGACCGGCAGCTGGATGGATTTGTAACAGAGAGGAAAGTATATCGTGGAACTGATGAATTTGAGCTGTGAAGGTTTTCTGGAGGAGCTGGCCAGCAAGGCGGCGGCTCCGGGCGGCGGCGGCGCTTCGGCGCTGGTGGGCGCGGCCGGTGTGGCGCTGGGCAGCATGGTGGGCAGTCTGACCGTGGGAAAAAAGAAATATGCTGCCGTGGAAGCGGACATCATTGCCCTGAATGTCCGGGCCGAGGCCCTGCGCAAGCGGCTGGAAGCGCTGGTACAGGCCGACGCGGAGGCCTTTCTGCCTGTTGCGGCGGCCTACAAGCTGCCGAAAGAGACCCCGGAACAGCAGGCCCACAAGGCCGCGGTGCTGGAAAAGGCACTGGACAGAGCCTGCGCCGTGCCGCTGGAGGTGATGACTGCCTGCGGTGAGGGCATCGCACTGGCCGCAGAGTACGCCGAAAAGGGCAGCGTGCTGGCCCGTTCCGATGCCGGATGCGCGGCGCTGTTCTGCAAGGCAGCCATGCAGGCGGCGGGGCTGAACGTGAAGGTCAACACCCGCCTGATGGCAGACAAGGCCCATGCGGATGCGCTGGAGGCCAGAGCGGAACAGCTGCTGGCCGAGTTTGTGCCGCAGGCTGACAGGGTCTATCAGACTGTATCAAATGAGTGAGGGGAGAAGAAAATGGCTCAGATCTTGAAGGGTGCGCCCGTGGTGGCCACCATGAACGAAGCAAACGCCGCGCGCTGTGCCGCGCTGAAGGAAAAGGGCATCGTGCCCACACTGGCTGTGGTGCGGGTCGGCGCGCGGGAGGATGACATTTCTTATGAAAAGGGGATCGTCACCCGGTGCGGTAAGGTTGGCGTGGAGGTGCGGCAGTTCCATCTGGCGGAAGATGTTACGCAGGAGGAACTGTTGGACGTGATCCAGCAGATCAATGGGGATGCATCGGTTCACGGGTGCCTGATCTTCCGGCCCCTGCCAAAGCGGTTCGATGACCGCAGGGTCCAGGAGGCGCTTGCCCCGGAAAAGGACGTGGACGGCATCACGGACGGTTCGATGGCTGGTGTGTTTACCAACATGCCCATCGGCTATCCGCCCTGCACGGCGCAGGCCTGCCTTGAGATCCTGAAATACTACAACGTGCCGCTGTCCGGCAAACGGGCCGTGGTCGTGGGCCGCAGCCTGGTGGTGGGCAAGCCCGCCGCCATGATGCTGGATCGGGAGAACGCCACCGTGACCCTCTGCAATTCCCGCACCCGGGACCTGCCCGCCCTCTGCCGGGAGGCCGATGTGCTGGTGGTCGCCATGGGCAGGCGGGGAGCCATCGGGGTCGATTGCCTGCGGGAAGGTCAGGTCGTGGTGGATGTGGGCATCCACGTCAACGAAGAGGGCAAGCTCTGCGGCGATGTGCGCTTTGATGAGGCAGAACCCATCGTGGAGGCTGTTACCCCGGTGCCCGGCGGTGTGGGCACAGTGACCACCTCTGTGCTGGTGGGCCATGTGGTGGATGCCGCATCCGCACAGTAAAACAGAGAACAACAGGCGGTGCCGGAAATCTCCGGCACCGCCTGTTGTTTTCATACGGTTGCAAGCACGGCAAGGATGCTCTGCCAGCGGGGATTCTGCACCTGCTGCGCGGCACGGCGGGGCGCGGAAGGCGAAACCGTGCGGGCAGGACGCTGGACGCAGTCAGCCGGTTGTGCAAAGGGGGAGGCGAGTTCGGCCTGCCATCGGGTGGCCAGTGCCATGGCCTCAGGGCTGGATTGCAGGGTGCGGCGCTCCGTTCCGGCCAGAAAATCGCCCAGCCAGCAGAGAATGGCCGCAATGGACAGGCAGTCGGCGGCACGGGTGGACCAGTAGTTCCACTCGCCGCCCCGGCCCACAAAGCTCTCCACGGTGATCATGGCACCTTCCCGGGCAGATTGAGGCAGGCAGGAGCGGGAGGTGCCTGCCGCGCGGCGCAGCTCCCGCAGAATGATCTCAGTACGGCCCGCGTCCAAGGTGTCATCCCGGATGCAGGCGGAAAAGTCCGCACTGTCCAACAGGTTTTCGGCCCGGGTGGGGAATTGCCCTGTCATCTCGCCGGATGCGTTGTGGCAGAGCTGCCAGCCCTTGCGGAACAGCTGGAAGTTCAGGTTGCGGCGGCCCATGGTGGAGTAAAACACCCGGGCGCGGCCATTGGGAGACTGCCGCAGCTCCAGATAGGCATCAGCGCCGCCCAGGTCCTGTACCTTGACGGTCAGGAGCAGGGAAGAATTGTTTTTTTGTGCGGACATGGCACGGTGCATCTCTTCAAAATAGCGGCTGGCATCCATAGCGGGTCTCCTCTCTGGTTTTGGATGATGTGTCGGAAACCATCCATCGGTTGTTCTCTGCCTGCATTATAACATATACGACAACAAAATACAACTATAAGTTTGACAAAAACCAAAATATTTTGGAAATTCGGGGATGCGGACAAACGAATTGGTTGTAAATGGAAAAGGCTTCTCCCGTCGGAGAAGCCTTTTGTGGTGGCAGGATTCAATCGCCCAGCTCCCGGATCTCATTCTGGATGAGCCGCCCAGCGGCGCGTGCCAGCTGATCCATGCCCCGGATGCGGGCGAGATTTTTGCCGTAGATGCGTTCTGCATCGTGGCTGGAGCTGTCCTCGCCCATGAACACGGCAGAAACGCGCAGACCCTTGCGCCGCAGGGTGCGCACCTCGGCGGCGGCATCGTCCACGCCGTAGGAGCCGCCGTAATCACAACCCAGCGGTTGTTCCGGGCTGGGTGGTACGCGGCGGCTGTCATTGGGGGAGGCATCTGTCAGCAGGATGAGCAGATGTCGGGGTGCGGGGCCGGGGTCAAAGCTGACCAGATCGCCTGCCGCCCGCAGGGCAAGGCCGTCGCGGTTCCAGCCCGATGCAAAATACTGGTCGATCCCCTGCAGGCTTTTGTCCGCAAAGCCCTTGAGCACCCGCAGAACCGTATAGCCCCGCAGGCTGCAGAAGCTGCTGACCCGCACCGGGATGCCGCAGGCGGTAAGGCTCTGGGCCAGGATCGTGCCCTGCGCCGCAATGACCTCCTGACAGTGGAGCCGGGAAGCCGACGCGTCCAGCAGCAGGTCCACGGTGAAGGAGGGCTGATTCTCCTCCTCGGAACAGCGGAACACCCGGCTGTCGTTCAGAAGGGGAGCGCACCAGACCCGCTCCGGGTCCAGAGCGCCGCTGCGGGCGATCCGGGCATTGGGCTGCTGGTGAACCAGAATGCAGTTGCGGATCTGCTCGGTGAGCCGGAGCACCACACTGCGGTGAAGCGCCCGGTTTTTGGCGTAGTAGGCGCGGTTGCGGTCGGCCTGCAGCTGAGCCTGCTCGGCCAGGTGCTTTGCCTCCGGTGTGGGGGCCTGCTCCGGGCTGGGCACGCCGGAGGCAAACCAGAGGCGGCACCCGAGGTGCGCCCCGGTGCAGAGCGCCTGCTCGGCCTTGCGCAGACGCTCGGGCGGATAGAGGGAACGACCAAAGCAGCTTTCAATGTAGGCGCGGTCCTCGGCGGCATTCTGCCGCAGGGTGATGTGGGCCAGCCGCTTGTCTGCCGTAGGGCCGGAGCCGCCCGCTTCCACAGAACCGGAGTGCTCCACGGTCAGCCGGTCGGTCTTGATCATCTGGGTGGGCAGCGTTTTGGTGGCAAGAGAGGCCAGCAGCCCCTCCAGATGCAGATGAAGCCCCACTTTGTGCCGGATCCTGCCGTCAAACAGGGCAAACCTTGCAAACAGGCCCAGCAGCTCACCCTTGAGCTGGCCGGGCTGGGGCGGTTGGGAGGGAGAAAGTGCCTCCGCCAGCCGGCTCTCGTAGGGGGTCATCACAGGCGGATGCCTGCCCTGTACGGTGCGCCAGCGGTCAGCCTGCATGGTGTAGACCAGCTGATTTTTTGCCATCCACTCCTGCCGCGAAAGTTTGTACTGGATGCCGAAGAAATAGTCCGCGTGGGCCCGGCGCAGCTCGGAAAGGACCGGGCGGCGGGGCAGCTCCAGCAGATAGACCGCACTTTCGAGGTAGAGCCATGTCAGATCGTCCAGCTGGCTCTCCCGGAGATCGCCGTCCCATGTGGCAAAAAGGTCGCGGAGCAGGTCGTCGCCATAGTATTTGTGCACCAGCCCCACGACACAGTTCATATAAAAATCGATCGTGCCGTCGGTGTTGCGGGCCAGGAAAAGCGGCTCAAAGCCGTAGGCTCCCGCCGCCGCCCACACCTGATTGGCGGCCCGCCGCTCCTCGGCGGTATAACTCCGGGCATCCATCAGCGGAACAGCTTTTCAGCCGTCAGGCTGGCCGGGATGCGGGCGGCGATCACGTCCCGGATCAGCCCCTGCTCGTAGGAATCAAAGGCCTTGTTGGTGATGCCCATGTCCAGCGCAGGCCCCGCAGCCACGCCCCGGCGCATCAGACGCAGAGCGTCCAGCATTCCGCGCAGATCCAGCGCTTTGGTGGAAATTTCGGCGCTGTCGCATTTCTTTTGCAGGTCGAGGAAGAGCAGAGCAAACTGGTGCACATATTTGTCCGTCAGGTCGGTAAACTGGGCCCGCAGCAGCTTTTCAAGGTTTTCCTCCGTGATGGTGGGCATCTGGATGACTGCAAAGCGGGAAGTCAGGGCCTCGTTCAGCTCCCGGGTGCCCGCGTAGCCATAGTTCATGGTGGCGATGAAGCGGGTCTCTTCGGCCAGCGGGATGCGCTCGTAGCCGGGCACATCAATGGCGCGGCGGAAGTCCAGCACGGCGTGGAGGACGGCCAGGGCCTCGTTTTTGGCCATGTTGATCTCGTCCAGCACGCCGAAGCCGCCGCACTGGGCACAGCGGTAGACCGGCCCGGGCCGGAAGGTGACCGCCCCATCCACAAAGGTGTCCATGCCGATGAGGGAGGCTGCATCCATGTTCACATGGAACGAGATGTCCCATGCGGGGCGGCCAAAAGCGGCGGCCAGATTTTCGGCCAGCACATTTTTGCCGGTGGCCTTGCCGCCGGCCAGCAGCAGGTTTTCGCCGCAGAGCAGGGCCGCCAGTGCCTGCTCCCAGACCTCCCGACCATAATAGGTAAAGCCGGAAGCCGGGATGCGGGGGCGCAGGGCCTCGGGCAGAGCGTGGGCGGCGCGGTATTCTTCCACAGCGCGCAGCAGGTCGGGGCTGATGCCCTCCTGCCGTAATGTTTCCATCAGATCAGACATCCAAGACATCTCCTTACGGTTGGCTTTGCCAAACCGATTTTTCAGCCTTATCATAGCACAACCGCTCCGGTTTGTGTAGGGGGCGCGGGGGCATTTTTTGCCGGATTTTTGCCCGGGAAATGCCGCAGGGCGGAACGGATCTGTGTGCTGCCGTGCAGACGAAGGAGCTTTTCGTGCCCGGGGATCGTGCGGCAGCGGATATTTTGTGGAAAGCTGTCGAAATGGCAGGTGTTCCGCGTTGTGGGTATCCACTTTTGGCTCAGAATGGTAAAAATTCCGGAAATTCGATTGACAAATCCGAATATTTATCGTATAACCTATATATGGGAACAATTCCGGAGGGAATGCGGAACTCGTGCCCCTGCCCGTTCCTGTCGGAGGAACCACGGTCTGGTTCTGGTGCCGGTGTACTTGGTTTGGTGCAGACGGTAAGTATAGATTGATTTGAAAGAGAGGAATCCCCGTTATGATGAACAATGAGATCAAAATGCCCGCTAACTTTGCTGCGATCGATGAGAACGAAATGGTGTACCTGCAGGGTGGCGCAACCACCGAGGCTACCGCTTGGGACGTGTTCCTGAACGTTGGCAAGCTGTTCAACTACATCGCCCGCGTGTTCTCCGCAGGCAGCTCCATCGTCAACAACATCAATGTTATCGTGACTACCTTCCAGACCCTGAGCACCTTCAGCCTGACCGCTAAGAACTAAGGTTTGGGCCAAAACCGAATCAGCATTCACAGGGCATCCGCTCCGGCAGGCGCGGGTGCTCTTTTTTGCTGTACAGGGCGGGAAGGTATTCGCCCCCAAATGCAGGAAAGCAGCCGTTTTTCTGCAAAGCGGTCGGATTGTCCATTGACAAGGCTCAAGAGGGTGTCGTATACTAACGATGCCTTGCAAGAAACCCCGCATCCGCGGAATAAAAGAGGAGAGAGAATATGAAAAATAACAACAGCAGCATCAAACCCGTTGTCGCTGTCGGTATCGGCGCGGCATTGTTCTTTGTTCTGGGGCGTTTTGTGGCCATTCCCAGCCCGGTGCCCAACACCAACATCAGCCTGCAGTACGCCGTTCTGGCCCTGCTGGCTGCCATGTACGGCCCCGTGGCCGGCGGCCTGATCGGCTTCATCGGCCACACCCTCATCGACCTGTCCTGGGGCGGCAGCCCCTGGTGGAGCTGGGTCATCGCCTCCGCCTTTGTGGGCGTTGTGGTGGGACTGTTCTCCAAGAAGCTGAACCTGCAGGAAGGCGAGTTCAGCAAGAAGCAGGTGGCTTTCTTTGCGCTGGCCAATATCGTGGCCCATCTGCTGGCCTGGATCCTGGTGGCCCCCGTGCTGGATATTGCCATCTACGCCGAGCCCGTCAAGAAGGTGTTTGCACAGGGTGCATTTGCCGCCGTGTCCAACAGTATCACCGCTGTGGTGGTGGGCGGCCTGCTGGTGCTGGCTTACACCAGAACCATCGCCAAGAAGGGCTCTCTGGATCAGGAGTGATCCCCGCATGAAACCCGGCCTTTCCATCTGCGCCGTCCGGCCCGTTGGAAAGGCTTTTTTGATGAACAGCTGAGGTACCATACCCATGGCAGAACGTAAACCCATCATCTCATTCCGCAACTTTTCCTTCCAGTACCGCGCCCAGAAGCGCCCCACCCTGACCGATATCAATCTGGAGATCTACCCGGGTGAACGGGTGCTCATTGCGGGCCCCTCCGGCAGCGGCAAGAGCACGCTGGCGGGGTGCATCAACGGGCTGAACCCGTTTTCCAACCCCGGCGCGTGCACCGGCACCCTGACCGTGGACGGTGTGGATGCGCCCCACAGCAGCATCTTTGAGCTTTCGGCCCATGTGGGCACGGTGCTGCAGGACCCGGACGGCCAGTTCATCGGGCTGACCGTGGGCGAGGACATTGCCTTTGCACTGGAAAACAGCTGCACCCCGCAGGATGAGATGCACGCCATCACCCGCCATGCCGCCGAGCTGGTGGGCATCGAGAACCATCTCGGCTATGCACCGCACGAGCTTTCGGGCGGGCAGAAGCAGCGGGTGAGCCTGGCGGGCGTGATGGTGGATCAGGTCAAGATTCTGCTCTTCGATGAGCCGCTGGCCAACCTCGACCCCGCTACCGGCAAGCAGGCCATTGAGCTGATCGACGAGATCCAGAAAAAGACTGACACCACGGTGCTCATCATCGAGCACCGGCTGGAGGATGTGCTCTGGCGGAACGTGGACCGCATCGTGCTGGTGAACGACGGCACCATTCTGGCAGACCTGCGCCCGGACGAGCTGCTCTCGGGCAGCCTGCTGGCGGAAAACGGCATCCGGGAGCCGCTGTACGTCACGGCTCTGCGCTATGCCGGGGTGGATATCACTCCGGACAAGCACCCCGCCCATGTGGACAGCCTTGTGCTGGACGATACCGACACCCAAAAGCTCCGGGACTGGTTCACGGCCCGGCCCCGGCCCGCCGCGCAGCCGGAACGGGAGTCGCTGCTGGAGGTAAAGGGCCTGAGCTTTGGTTATCAGAAGGGCCAACAGACCCTGCGGGATGTCAGCTTCTCGATCGGCAAGGGGGAGATGGTGAGCATCGTGGGCCGGAACGGCGCGGGCAAATCCACCCTCTCCAAGCTCATCTGCGGCTTCGAGACCCCGGATGCGGGCGAGATCTTCCTGAACGGCAAGCCGCTGGCTGAGGAGAACATCCGCCGCCGCGCCCAGCACATCGGCTATGTGATGCAGAACCCCAACCAGATGATCTCCAAGACCATGATCTACGATGAGGTGGCTCTGGGCCTGCAGCGCTCCGGCCTGACCGAGGAGCAGATCCGGGAAAAGGTGGAAGCGACCCTCAGGGTCTGCGGCCTGTATCCTTTCCGGAACTGGCCCATCTCGGCACTGAGCTTCGGCCAGAAAAAGCGGGTGACCATTGCCAGCGTGCTGGTGCTCGACCCGGAGCTCATCCTTCTGGATGAGCCCACCGCCGGGCAGGATTTCCGGCACTATACCGACATCATGGAGTTCCTGCGGGGCCTGAATGCCCGGGGTGTGACGGTGGTGATGATCACCCACGACATGCACCTGATGCTGGAATACACCCGCCGCGCGCTGGTGTTCTGCGACGGACGGCTCATTGCCGACCGCACCGCGGCCGCCGTTCTGTGTGACCCCGCGCTGGTGGAACAGGCGGCCCTGAAGGAGACCAGCCTGTACACGCTGGCCAACCGCTGCGGCATTGCGCCCGCACAGGAATTTGTAGAGAGATTTATTGAGCAGGACCGGGAGGTGAGAGAGGGTGGCCGCTAAGACTGTTTTGAATTATCTCCCCCGGGAGAGTGTCATCCATAAGATGACCGGAACCACCAAGCTGGCGTTCTTCCTGCTGTTCACCTTTGCCAGCATGATCACCTACAACACCTGGGTGCTGCTGGGCCTGTTGGTGGTCAGCCTGCTGGCCTTCAGGCTGAGCCGGATCAAATTCCGGGAAGTCCGGTTTATGATGACCTTCATGCTGGTGTTCCTGCTGCTGAACAACCTGTTCATCTTCCTGTTCGATCCCAATCAGGGTACCACCCTGTACGGCACCCGCACGGTGCTCTGCCACCTGTTCTGGCGGTATGACCTGACAGCGGAACAGCTGTTCTACATGATCAACATCAGCCTGAAATATTTTGTGGCCCTGCCGGTGGCCATCCTCTTTATCTCTGCCACCGACCCCAGCGAGTTTGCTGCCAGCCTGAACAGCATCGGCATCTCGTATAAGGTCGGATATTCGGTGGCCATTGCCCTGCGCTACATCCCCGATATCCAGCGCGACTACCACAGCATCAGCCAGGCCCAGCAGGCCCGCGGTGTGGAGCTGGGCAAAAAGGAGCCCTTCTTCAAGCGGATGAAGAACTCTGTCAACATCCTGCTGCCGCTCATCCTGACCAGTCTGAACCGCATCGACACCATCTCCAACGCGATGGAGCTGCGCGGCTTCGGCAAGAACAGCAAGCGCACCTGGTATACCCAGCGCCCCTTTGCCCGGCGGGACTTCATTGCCCTGGGCGTGGGCGCAGCCCTGCTGCTCATCAGCCTGACCGTGACCATCCGCTTTGGAAGGTTCTATAACCCATTCCTCTGAATAAAAAGGCATCCCCGCACTTCCTGTTTCGGCAGGCCGTGCGGGGATGTTTTGCTTTTACAGACCGTTGGTCCAATGATGCCGCAAGAAAGAGGGGGCTGTGTTACGCCGCGTCCACGAACTCCTCCGGGTCTTCCACGGCATCGGTGATGGTCTCCTCCGCGTCATCGGAGGAGTCGGCAGGCTGCTCCGGGTGGAGCAGGGCGTTGAGCAGGTCACGGAAGTCGATCAGGCTGTCGTCCACCTGCTGATTCCGGGCCAGCAGATCCTGCACCATGTCGGGCTTGTCGGTGATGAGGTCGTCCACACCCAGCTCCAGCATGTGGGTGGCGACCTTTTCGCGGTCGATGGTCCAGGCAGACACAGTCTTGCCCCGCAGATGGACGGCGTTGACCATGCCGGAGGTGATAAAGGTGGTCTCCACGCTGAAAAAGTCGGCATCGGGCAGGTCGTAGTAGTTGCCTACGCCCAGAGCCAGAATGTAGCCAGTCGGGTACTCAGGGGCCAGCGCTTTGACCTTGTGCAGGGTCTCGTAGCTCTGGGAGGTGATGACGCAGTTGGAGCTGTCGAAGCCGTATTCCCGCAGCAGGCGTACAGTCTCAGCCTCCAGAGCAGGGGTGGCGGCGCTGGGCTTGATCTCCACGTTCAGGCCGATGCGGCCCCGGCAGAGCTGCAGCACCTGTTCCAGGGTGGGGATCCGGGTGTCGGCAAAGCGGCTGCTGAACCAGCGGCCTGCGTCCAGCTGTGCCACTTCGGCGTAGGTCAGATCATAGACTTTTGCGTTTTTGCCGGTGCAGCGTTTCAGGTTTGAATCGTGGGTCACCACGACCACGCCGTCGCTGGTCATCTGCACATCCAGCTCGATGCGGTCACCGCCCTTGAGGATGGCCGACCGGAAGGCGGGAAGGGTGTTTTCGGGGGCCACGGTGCAGTCGCCTCGGTGGAAGGTGACCAGCGGGGTCACGCCGCCCACGGCGGTGAGCAGGGCATCGTCCTGAGGCAGAGCGTAGAGGTAGACTGCCATCAGCCCGGTGGCCAGCGTGACCCCGGCCACCGCAGCGGTAAGCAGCGGCCAGCCGCCAAAGCGGTGCGGCTTGCCCTCCGGCAGCGCTTCCGGCGGGCAGTCACGGCAGCAATCGTAGAGGAATGCGATGATGGTGCACTGGGCCGTGGTGACCTTGCAGTCCAGCAAAAAGCCGAAGAAGGGGATCTCCAACAGATACAGCGCACGGGCGAGCAGCAGCATGGCGCGGGTGCTCCGCAGCCCGATCAGCGCCGCCACGCTGTAAACCAGCAGGGAAGCTCCGAAAAAGACCAGGACAGACCGGATCAGCGCACTGAGGTTCCACCGCAGCAGCACACCGGCCAGCCGGGGCAGCTGTGCCCTGACATGGGCTGCGCTCTCCTGAACGGCTTCCCACAGGCTTTTGCGTTCCAGCGTGAAGAGGGGGAGCACCAGGACCCAGAACAGGGTGAACAGGAACGCCGCACCCAGAATGAGAAGAAAAAGCACCAGATAGAGCGGCTTTGCCCGGACAAGCCCAAGGATGTACTCCGGCACAGCCAGCTGAGAGATATAGTTGTAGGTCACGAATACATCTGTAAAGGGGATGAGCAGGGCGCAGTAAAGCAGGATGGGCCAGTTCTTGGGGAGCAGGATATGGCGGATATCCCCCAGCGACCGGACGAACAGGGAAACAGGACGCAGTGTTTCACCCCGGCGGGCCAGCGCAAACCCGTGCAGGAGGATGGAAAAGCCGTAAAGGTTCCAGAACGCCGCCAGAAGGACGATGAGCACGATCCCGCCTAAAATGGTCGGTGAAGTAAAGATTTGATGTGCGTTGTTGTTGGTCAGGTAGTTCACCGGCGAGCAGCGCAGTGTCAGCGACCAGATGCCATTCATGGCGGGCAGAAACAAAAGATAGGTCAGGGCTTTGTACACCAGCACGGCTGTCAGAACGGCAGCGGAGGCCCGATGCAGCAGGGTCAGGGCATGGTTCCGGGTGTCCTTGTAGGCCCGGTGTGCCCGCGTGAGGGAGCGGAAGAGATGCTTCAATTTGGATTCCACCTCGGTACTGGGATATGGTTCTGTCATTTTACAGTAGTATATCACAAAGCCGGGAAAAATGGAAACGACACGGATCGACAGTTTGTTCCAGAGGGCACAGGCGCTTTTCAGCGGAGCAAAAGCGTGTTACAATAGGGGCAGAGTAAAACAGACAGGGGAGGAACACCCAATGCAGATCATGGATCAATTCGGTGCAGCACCGGGGGCAGAGAGCGTCCGGATGCCCGATGGCACCGAGCGGACACTGGCGGCAGAGCACGCCGCGGCCATTCTGGTCAACGAACAGCCAGCTTTCCGGGTGGTCTGCACGCCGGAGCTGCTGCCGCAGCTGGCGCTGGGCCGCCTGCTGACCGAGGGCTGGATTACCTCCGCTGACGAGGTGGAGCGGGTGGCCGTCTGCGCACAGGGCCTCAAGATAAGCGTTCAGCTGCGCCACCCGCTGGCGGCAGCGGAACAGGCAGGGCAGGAGGTGCCCAGCTGCTGCACCGATAACCTGACGCTGGCCAGCCCGGTGCAGCTGCCGCCGCTGGTCCCGGTGCCCCAGAGGGAGATCCCCGCCGCATGGGTGGATGCGCTGGCCGATGCCATGGGGCAGGGCCTTCCGCTCTACCGTGCCACCCATGCCGTACACAGCTGCCTGCTGCTGCGTGCGGGCAAGATCTTGTACCGGTGCGAGGATCTGGGCCGCCACAACGCGCTGGACAAGGCCGTGGGCTGCGCCCTGACAGAGGGTGTGCCGCTGGCGGAGTGTGTGCTTTTTACCAGCGGCCGGGTGCCGGTGGATATGGTGCGCAAGGCCATCCGGGCCGGTGTGCCCGCGCTGGTGAGCAAGAGTATGCCCACGGTACAGTCGCTGGAGCTGGCAGAGGAATATGGATTGAAACTGTTTATCCGGCAAAAGAAATGATTTCACCAAGAGGCAAGAGCTTTTGAGAGAAATTGTAGGGCTTTGTTTGTGCGTATACGTTGACTAACCGGTGGAAAAGATGTTATTCTTATAACGAAGAAACCGTTCCGCACTGTTGCAGCAGGTGGAACGGCTGTTTTCGTGCCCGGGAGTTCCGGGCACAGCTGAATCAAACAGGCAGGTGATACAATTGAAGCAGGCAAATCATGCGCCGCAGTCCTTGTGGCGCAGGCGGCTGCCCGGCTATGCGGCCATGGGTGCGGCAACGCTTGCCATGGCGCTTGGCCTTGGCGGGCTGATGCACAGCCGCACCACGGTGGCTGGAACGGCTCTGCCGCTGGCAGATGCCGACGCTGCCACCTATGGTGTGAGCGCGGTGTACCAGCTGGATGACACCACGTATTATGTGGTGGGCAGCAAGCAGGGCTTCCAGAGCGAGGTGCAGGCCGGTGTGACGCTGGACCGCGACGGCAATGTGCTGGATGTGAAGATCCTGGCACAGGCCGAGACCGACAGCCTGGGTGCTCAGTGTGAGAACCCGGAGTTCACGGCCCAGTACCAGGGCGCAGCTCCCTTCACGCTGGCAGGCAAGCGCTACACTGTGACCGACCCGGCCACCGGCACGGCTTTTGCTGCCGCAGGCAGCGCCGAGACCGACGCTGCCCCCGCTGAGGCCTTCGACCCCGCCGCATGGCGTGCGGGCGATACCTCCCCGGAGGCCGAGGCTACCCGGAAGATGTATGAAGCCGGGCTGACCCTCTCGGCTCTGAACGGCCAGCCGATGGACGATGCGCTCATCCCCCCGATGGACAACAGTGCTGAGGCTGTGGCACGGCGCAAGCTGTACGCGGCGTGTCTGAGCAAGAGCGCGCAGGACGGCGAGGAACAGGCAGTGCCTTATGCAGACTGGTCCGCTGAAAAGCAGGCCGAGTACAAGCTGCAGGCCGCTGATCTGACCACCCAGGGCAGTGCGGCCGACACGGTCAGCGCTGACATGACCCAGGTGGATGCGCTTTCCGGTGCAACCATTACGTCCACGGCGGTCACGGACATCGTCAACAATTCTTATTTCTATGTAACCGAGGTGCTCTGCGCAGAGTGACCTCACGGAGGAATGGAAACCTATGGCAAAAACTGATTTTCTGACGGCTGACATGACCCGCCGTCAATTTATGAAGATCTCGGGCAAGAGCCTTGCAGGACTCACCCTTTCCGCATCTATGCTGTCCCTCTTTGGCTGCTCTCAGAAGCAGGTGGACGCCGGTGCTGTGGCGACCTGGGCACTGCCCCAGGGTCTGCTGGTGGTCAATGCTGACCTGTGCACCGGCTGCCAGCGGTGCGAGATCAACTGCACCCTGACCAACGACGGCGTGTGCTCTTCCTACATCAGCCGTGTCAAGATCCAGCGCCGCCTGAATCTGGACGGCGACGGCAACGGTCTGCTGTCCGGCACCGACAACTGCTTTGTCTACTTCCCGGATACCTGCCGCCAGTGTGAGGATCCCGCCTGCGGCAATGCATGCCCCCAGAAGGCCATTGTCACCAATGAGCAGGGCATCCGCGTGGTCGATACCGACAAGTGCATCGGCTGCGGTGCCTGCGTGGAGGCCTGCCCCTGGCACATGCCCACCGTCAACCCCGAGACCGGCAAGTCCTCCAAGTGCATCGCCTGCGGTGCCTGCGTGGCGGGCTGCCCGTCCGGCGCTCTGTCCATCGTGGACTGGGATGCCGTTACCAGCGCAGCACAGGCTGCTTACAAGGACCTGTAAGGAGGAACAACAATGGCTGAAACCTATGGCTGGGCAGGCAAGATCCTGCGCGTCAACCTGACCACCGGTGAGATCACCACCCAGGACGACGCAAAATACCATAAATATATCGGCGGTATGGGCATGGCCTACCGCATTATGTACGAGGAAGCTCCCATGGAGCTGGACCCCTATGACGAGAAGGCTCTGGTCATCTTTGGTGTCGGCCCCCTGACCGGTGCCGGCGTGCCCTGCTCCGGCCGTATGAACGTGACCTTCCGTTCTACCTGGTCCAAGGGCCACTCCATCATCGATGCACACATGGGCGGCCACATCGGCTCCATGCTGAAGTATGCCGGTTACGACGGCATCGTTGTCAGCGGCATCTCCGAAAAGCCCGTCTACCTGCGCATCGAGGACGGCGAAGTCTCTCTGGAGGACGCAAGCGAGATCTGGGGCAAGGGTACCTTTGCTTCCAACAAGTGGATGGTGGAGCAGAACGGCCGTGAGTTCGAGACTGCTTCTATCGGCCCCGCCGGTGAGAACCTGGTGGATTACTCCACCCTGAACACCAGCTTCGGCAACTCCGGCGGTGCCGGTCTGGGCGCTGCCATGGGCAACAAGAAGCTGAAGGGTCTGGCCATCCGCGGCACCGGCAGCGTCAAGGTGGCTGACCCCAAGAAGGTGCTGGAGCTCTCCAACTACATGATGGGCAACCTGATCGGCGGCAACAACAACCACAACGTGCCCGCACAGCCCCAGAGCTGGGCAGAGTACAGCGCCACCTCCGGCAAGAACCGCTGGTCCGGCGCTCCCGGCCGTATGTGGAAGAAGGCTCCCGGCGGCCCCGTGGATACCGGCGAGCAGCCCTACAACGATATCAACAAGGTGGCTCTGCGCTGCTTCAAGGGTTACTTCGACTTCGGCGCTCCGGCTGCAGAGTACACCGTGAAGAACGGCGGCTGCTCCTCCTGCCCCATCCGCTGCTACACTGAGTACGATGTGGATCCGCTGGCCGATTACGACCTGCCCACCCACAACTCCAACACCTGTATGCCCGTGCTGTACGGCACCCGCGTCTATCCGGACGGCGTGCACGATTTCAAGTACGAGGGCGACGGCACCATGGTCATCAACCTGGCATGGTCTCATGCTGTGGATGATATGGGCCTGTGGGACAACTACGGCAACCTGAACCGCGACCTGCTGTGGATCCTGCGGATGCCGCGTGAGGAGGCCACCAAGTACATCAGCGAGGCTGAGTACGACTCTCTGCCCTGGGAGTGGGAGAAAGCCGGCGATCCCCGCTGGGAGGTTGAGCTGATCCGCCGCATGGCTTACGGTGAGGGCGACCTGTCCGTCATCGCCAAGGGCACCCTGGCCATGATGGAGAAGTTCGGCCTGCCCAAGAGCTGGCTGGACCGCGACGATGGTGCCACCAACTCCAACCTGATCTACAACGGCTTCCCCAACCACCACGGCCCTGCTGAGGCATGGCAGGTGGGTATGCTGTACAACCTCGTCTACAACCGCGACTGCATGATCCACGAGATCGTCTGCGAGACCGGCTCCGGCGCTCCCTATGAGGTGACCAAGAAGGTCATGGAGGACTTCTTCGGCGAGGGCTGCTACGATAAGGCCAAGGCCTACACTCCCATCAACGAGAACAAGGCAAAGCTGGCTGCATACTGCGTCAACGACAAGAACTTCCACGACTCCGCCACCCTGTGCAACTGGATGTGGCCCATGACCCAGTCTCCCTCCAAGGAGCGTGAGTACCACGGCGACCTGGATCTGCAGGCAGACTTTATGACTGCTGTTACCGGCGAGACTTATACCCAGGCCGATCTGCAGGAGGACGGTGCCCGCATCACCCAGATGCTGCGCGCGATGACCGCCATCAGCTTCCAGCAGAACTGCGGCAGCGCAAACCTGCGTCAGGAGCACGATGCCATCTGCGATTGGGTGTTCGATAAGGACCCCGACTTCAAGGCATTCGAGGAAGGCACCACCAAGCTGGACCGCGCCGACATGGAAAAGGCAAAGGATCTGTTCTACGACATCTTCGGCTGGGACCGCACCACTGGTGTGCCCACCCGCGAGACGCTGGAGAAGTATGATCTGGCTGACATGGCCGATGATCTGGAAAAGCGCGGCATCTACGCCCAGAACACCGCAGCAGCTGAATAAATCCCATAGAAAGAGGAACGATCGTCATGTTGTTTGGCAGACGTAAACCCGGCTACACCACCACTGTGGACAGCAGCGTGGACCCGGAGCAGGCCGTTCTGGACCTGCAGAAGGCAGAGCTGGCCGCTAAGAAAAAGCCCAAGGCAGAGGTGTTCGACATCGATGCCGCCAGCGAGACGGCCCGCCGCCTGAAGGAAACGGGCAGCAGCTTTGACGGCAGCGCCGCCAAGACCGGCGAGGACGTGATCGCCGCCGTGGAGCGGGAGACCGCAGAGCTTGCAGCAATGCAGGCTGCCGGGGCCGCACCCGAAGCCGCCGAAACTGCGCAGGACGAGGCCGCAAAGCCTCAGCTGCTGGATTTTCTGGCCGGCGAGCCGGAGGCTGAAAACGATCCCTTTGCGGATCAGCCCACCCAGACCGCGCCGGAGCTGCCGGAGCTGACCCCCGCGCAGGAGCTGGCCGGTTACATCCGTTCCCGCAGCGCCGCCGCGCTTGTCACGCCTCACGCATTGTTGGTCAGTGAGGTGGAGAACGCCGACGAGCTGCTGGCTCAGATGCCGCAGGACCCCCAGTGTGAGGATATCGTTGTCCGTGCAGGCGCAAAGGATACCTACTATTACTCCAACGCCAACATGAGCGACAACTACGCCATGATCGCCCAGCTCATTGAGGACAAAGACCTCTGTGTCATGTTTGCTGAGATGGTGCGCTTCAATGCACGGGTCTACCCCAGTGCCACCCCGCTGAAGTACTTCCAGCGCTCCCCCTACGGCCTTGCGCCGGAGGAGATCGAGCAGACCTGGAAGACCATGCAGGGCAGGCCGGAGTTTGCCGACATCGAGGAGCTGACCAACAATCAGAACGAGCGGTTCCTCTTCTCCACCCAGCACCTCACCCGCCGCTATGCAAAAGCCATCAGCGACGTGGATGATTTCTGCGACTAAAAGATCATACACAATTGAATAGGGTACAAGAGCTTCTTTGAGCAAGGCTGTCTAAACCCCGCAGGGGGCAGGACACCGCGCCGCAATGCTAAGGGCCAACGCCGGCATTCAAGGGTGGCAGGGGAAACCCGGCCGCCTTCCCGCAGAAGAAACGCTGCAATTTGAAAAAAAGAACTCCTCCCATCCACCGTTCCGGAGCGTTGCCTCCTTCCCGTTGCTGCAACAGCGGAAAAGGAAGCGGCTCCCTCGGCGTGGCGGCCTGCAGGCTGCCGCTCCGGGCCATGTTCGGTTTTTTGCGGGGGCGTTTTGATTTTCGGTCAAAACGTCTCCGCTTTTTTTCACCTGCCGATCGAAAAGAGATCTCCCCGGGAGTTTGTCCGGGCCATAGCGGGCAAACTGTGCCCCGGGGAGCGATGGAGGATTTTTGCAATGAAACAGCCTTTTTGCACGCCAGCCCAGGCCCTGCGCCGGGTGCTGGATGCTGCTGCGGCTCTCCCGGTGCCTGCCACGGAGCGGGTGCCGCTGGATGATGCCTGTGGGCGGATCGCAGCCCGGGACCTGTGCGCCCGGATGGATCAGCCCCCTTTTGACCGGAGCCCTCTGGATGGCTATGCCCTTCACAGCGCCGACACGGCCGGGGCGGGGGAGGAGACCCCTGTCACCCTGCCGGTGGTGATGAAGCTCTATGCCGGGGATGCCCCCGCCGCTGTCCTGCCTGTCGGGTGTGCTGCCCGCATTATGACCGGCGCACCCCTGCCCCCGGGCGCGGACTGCATTCTGATGCAGGAGCTGACCGACAGCGGGGAGGAGCAGGTGCGCATTTACGCCCAGCTTCAGCCCAACGCCAATGTGGTGTTCCGGGGTGAGGACATCGCCGCCAGTGCCCCCATTGCTGCCGCCGGAACTGTGCTGACCCCGGCGCACATCGGTGTGCTGGCCGGTCAGGGCATCCCGGATGCCGAGGCCTTTCGCCCCCTGACCGTGGGCGTGCTTGCTACCGGCAGTGAGCTGCTGGAAGCGGGTGAGGCCTGGGCTCCCGGCAAGATCTACGATGCCAACGGCATCCAGAATGCCGCCCGCCTGCGGCAGCTGGGCTTTGCCGTGGAGCGCACCCACTGCTCGGATGACCCGGAGGAGATCGCCGCCCGGATGAAAGAACTGCTCACCCGGTGTGATGCGGTGATCACCAGCGGCGGTGTTTCGGTGGGGCAGAAGGATTACCTGCCCACAGTGCTGGAAATGCTGCACGCGGAGCCTGTTTTTGCCGGGGTAGCTCAGAAGCCCGGCAGCCCCATGATCGCTGCACAGGTGGGAGAAAAGCTGGTGTTCTGCCTGTCCGGCAATCCCTTTGCCGCTGCTGCCACGCTGGAGCAGTATGCCGTTCCGGCCCTGCTGCGGGCCGCAGGGCGGCGGGAAGAGGACTGCATCCCGGTGCATACCCGGGGAAGGCTGACCACCGGCTTTTCCAAGCCCAGCAAGGGAACCCGCTTTCTGCGGGCCAGAGCGCTGGGCGGCCTGGTGGAGATCCCCGGCGAGGGCAACGCGGAGGCGCATTCCTCGGGCAGTCTGTCGGCCATGATGGGCTGCAACTGCCTGGTGGAGCTGCCTGCGGGCAGCGGCCCGGTGGCTCCGGGCGAAGAAGTGGAGGTACTGAACTTTGTACAGTGAAAAGAAACAGGCGCTTGCTGCCGAGCTGAGCCTGAAGCGCCCGGCTGTGCTGGCCGTGAGCGGTGCGCACAACAGCGGCAAAACGACTTTGTTGGAAAAACTCATTCCCCTGCTGCGGGCACGGGGCCTGAAGGTGGGTGTCATCAAGCATGACGGCCACGATTTTACCCCCGACGTGCCGGGCACCGACAGCTTCCGTCTGCGGGAGGCCGGGGCCGAGGGCGTGGCGGTCTTTTCGGGCAGCCGCTACCTGCTGACGGAGGAATTCCGCCTGAACGAGCAGGATCTGCTGGCCCTGTTTGAGCGCCACGGCTATGATCTGGTGCTGATGGAGGGCTTCAAGGAGAGCGGCTGGCCCAAGATCGAGGTGGTGCGCAAGGCTGTCTCGGAGGAGCCGGTCTCCTTTGAGCCGCTGGCCATCGTGGGGGATGTTCCGGGCGTGGATTTTGCACTGGACGAGCCCGCAGCGCTGGCCGACTGGATCGCTGCACAGATGCCTGCATTGTAACAGGGGGAGGAAGAAACCATGAAACTGATCCGTACCGAAGACGCGGCAGGGCAGGTGCTCTGCCACGATATCACCCAGATCATCCCGGGTGAATTCAAGGGGGCCCGCTTCAAAAAGGGCCACATCATTCAGCCTGAGGATATTCCGGTGCTGCTGAGCATCGGCAAGGAAAATCTCTATGTCTGGGAGAAAAAGCCCGGCATCCTCCACGAGGACGAAGCTGCCGCCCTGCTCTACAAGGCCGCTGCCGGTCAGAATATCCACGGCACCGAGCCCCGGGAGGGCAAGATCGAACTGATCGCCGACTGCGACGGTCTGCTCAAGATCGACCGCAGGGCCCTGCTGGCGGTGAACAGCACCCCCCAGATGATGATCGCCACGATCCATGGCGACCTGCCTGTGAAAAAGGGAGCCAAGCTGGCTGGTACCCGCATCATCCCGCTGGTCATTGAGCAGGAGAAGATGGAGGCCATGCAGGCTGCTGCCGGGCCGAAGCCCATCCTGAACGTGCTGCCCTTCCACCAGAAGAAGTTTGCCGTTATCACCACCGGCAGCGAGGTGTTCAAGGGCCGCATTGAGGACAAGTTTACCCCCATCCTCGAGCAAAAGCTGGCGGTGTATGGCTGTGAGATGGCCTTCCACAAGGTCTGCGACGATGACCCGGCGGGCATCACGGCCGCCATTCTGGGAGCAAAGGCCGCAGGCTGTGAGCTGATCTTTACCACCGGCGGCATGAGCGTGGACCCGGACGACCGCACCCCGCTGGCCATCAGGAACACCGGGGCTGAAATTATTACCTACGGTGCGCCGGTGCTGCCCGGTGCCATGTTCCTGGTCAGCTATCTGGACGGTGTGCCGGTCTGCGGCCTGCCCGGCTGTGTGATGTACGCCAAGCGCACCATTTTTGACCTGCTGCTGCCCCGCCTGCTGGCCGATGACCCCATCACCGCCGAGGATATCGCCCGTCTGGGCGAGGGCGGCCTCTGCCTGGGCTGCGCCGAGTGCCACTGGCCCAACTGCGGCTTCGGACACTGCTGAAACCCTCTCAGTCAAAGCCTTTCGGCTTTGCCAGCTCCCCCGAAGGGGGAGCTTAACTAAGGTGAAAAAATATGAGTGAAAATAATCTGACACATTTTGATGCCGCCGGAAACGCCGTGATGGTGGACGTGAGCGAAAAGCCCGTCACGGCCCGGGAGGCCACGGCCCACGGCATCATTACCATGAATGCGGATGCCTTTGCCGCTGTGGAAAGCGGTACCGTGAAAAAAGGCGATGTGCTGGGCGTGGCCCGGGTAGCCGGCATCATGGCCACCAAGCGCACCAGCGAGCTGATCCCCCTGTGCCACCCGCTGCCGCTGACCAAGGTGCAGATCGAGTTTGACCTGCTGCCCGAGCGCCGGGCTGTGGAAGCACGCTGCACGGTCAAGACCAGCGGCGTGACCGGCGTGGAGATGGAGGCCCTGACCGGCGTTTCCACCGCCCTGCTCACCATCTATGACATGTGTAAGGCCGTGGATAAGGGCATGGAGCTGGGCGAGATCCATCTGGTGGAAAAGACCGGCGGCAAGAGCGGACATTACATCCGGGCGGAGGGCGGCTATGTTTGATTCCAAGGGCCGCAAGATCCATTATCTCCGCCTTTCCGTGACCGACCTGTGCAACCTGCGCTGCCGCTACTGTATGCCGGACGGTGTGGACAAGCTGGAACGGGAGGATATCCTGACCTACGAAGAATTCCTGCACCTTGCCGCCCTGTTTGCCCGGTGCGGGGTGGATACCGTGCGGGTCACCGGCGGCGAACCGCTGGTGCGCAAGGGCGTGGAGCAGCTGGTCAAGGGGCTGAAAGCCATCCCCGGCATCCGGAAGGTCACCATGACCACCAATGCCGTCCTGTTGGAACAGCAGCTGCCCGCCCTGCTGGAGGCCGGGCTGGACAGCGTGAACATCAGTCTGGATACGCTGGCCCCCGCCCTGTTTGCAAAGATCACGGCCCGGGATGCATTTGCCGCCGTGCAGGCGGGCATCCATGCCGCGCTGGAAAGCGGCATCCCGGTCAAGCTGAACTGCGTGCCCCAGGTGGGCGTGAACGAGGGCGAGCTGGAAGCGCTGGCCGCTCTGGCACAGGAAAAGCCCCTGCAGGTGCGGTTCATCGAGATGATGCCCATCGGCTACGGGGCGGCCATGCCCTGTATCTCCGGCCCGGAGCTGCTGGCCCGCTTTCGTAGGCGCTGGCCGGAGCTGGCCCCGCTGCCCGGGGCAGCATGTGCCGCGCTGGGCGACGGCCCGGCGGTCTATTACACTGTGCCGGGCTGGAAAGGAGACATCGGCTTCATTGCCGCTGTCCACGGCAAGTTCTGCGCCTCCTGCAACCGGGTGCGGTTGACCAGTCAGGGCTTTCTGCGCCCCTGCCTTGCCAGTGAGGCCGGATGTGACCTGAAAGCCCTGCTGCGCAGTGGCGCGTCTGACGAAGAGCTGCTGACTGCTATCCGTGCCACCATCTGGGAAAAGCCCCAGGAACATCATTTTGAATTGAAACAGGACATCCCCGCGACCCGGGGTATGTACCGAATTGGAGGATAAATCTATGGGAAAACTTCTGGCGATCTGCACCAGCCCCCAGCGGGGCACGGTCAAGACCGAAGTGGAAAGCGCGCGCCTGACCCCGGAATGGGGCATTGAGACCGATGCCCACGGCGGGAACTGGCACCGTCAGGTCAGCCTGCTGAGTGCCGAAAAGATCGAGAACTTCCGCAAGAAGATCTGGGTGGACTACGGTGCCTTTGGCGAGAATCTGGTGGTGGAGGGCTACGATTTCCGCAATCTGCCCGTGACCAGCCGTTTCGCCATCGGGGACGTGGTGCTGGAAATGACCCAGATCGGCAAAGAGTGCCACAACGACTGCGTCATCAAGCAGAAGACCGGCGAGTGCATCATGCCCCGGGAGGGTGTGTTTGCCCGGGTGCTGCAGGGCGGCGAGATCCACGTGGGGGACGAGGTGACCCTGCTGCCCCCGCCGGAAAATCCGCCCCTGCGCGCTGCCGTCATCACCCTTTCTGACAAGGGCAGCCGGGGTGAGCGGGAGGACAAGAGCGGCCCCCTGATCGTGGAGATGCTCACCGCTGCAGGCTATCAGGTGGAGGAGACCATGATCCTGCCCGATGAGGCAAAGGCCCTGAAAGCACAGCTCATCCGACTGGCCGATGGCCGTCAGGTCAACCTGATCCTGACCACCGGCGGCACCGGCTTTGCCCCCCGGGATATCACCCCGGAAGCCACCTATGCCGTAGCGGACCGCAACGCCCCCGGCATTGCGGAGGCCATGCGTTACCACAGCCTGAGCATCACCCCGCGCGGGATGCTCAGCCGTGCCGCCAGTGTGCTGCGGGGCAAGACCCTCATTGTCAACCTGCCCGGCAGCCCCAAGGCCGTGAAAGAAAATCTGGAGTACATCCTGCCCAGCCTGGAGCACGGGGTGCGCATTGCCGCCGGGCTGGACGGCGAGTGCGCCCGCAAATAAGCCTGTTTCACCGCCGCGGCATTGCTTTTGGTGCCGGGCGTAAAAATAAAAGTACAACAAAAGCATACCCACTGTAAGGAGCAAGACTATGAAAACTATGATCTCCCGCCGCAGCTTCCTGTGCGCTGCCGGCATCGCATCCGCATCTGCTGTTCTGACCGCCTGCGGCGGCTCCTCCAGCAGCACTGCATCTTCCACCGCATCCTCCGCTGCCGCCTCCTCTGAGGCAGCTTCCGGCGAGAGCGTGGAGCTGATCGTTTTTGCTGCCGCCTCCTTGACCGAGACCCTGAACGCCATTGCCGAGACCTACTCCGCAGAGAACCCCGGCGTGACCTTCAGCTTCAACTTTGACTCCTCTGGAACCCTCAAGACTCAGATCCAGGAGGGTGCGGACTGCGACCTGTTCATCTCCGCCGGTCAGAAGCAGATGAACCAGCTGGACAGCACCGCTTCCGCTGAGGGGAACACCGAGGGCCTGGACTTTGTGGATGCCGAAAGCCGTGTGGATCTGCTGGAGAACAAGGTCGTGCTCTGTGTGCCTGAGGGCAGCGACAAGGGCATTGACAGTTTCGACAGCCTGGCCGAGCACCTGAAGGCAGAGGATATCCTGTTCTGCATGGGCAACAGTGATGTGCCCGTGGGTCAGTACACCCAGAAGATCCTGGCCTACTACGATCTGGATGAGGCAGCTCTGGCTGCTGCCGGTGTCATCACCTACGGTTCCAACGTCAAGGAAGTCACCACCCAGGTCAGCGAGGCCAGCGTGGATGCCGGTGTCGTTTACTGCACCGATGCGTACAGCGCCGGTCTGACCCCCGTGGACGAGGCTACCAAGGAAATGTGCGGCCAGGTCATCTACCCCGCCGCTGTGATGAAGAACGCCCTCCATGCCGAGGCTGCCAAGGAGTTCCTGGCTTACCTGCGCACCGACAAGGCTGCGACCGTGTTTGAGAGCGTCGGCTTCACCGCACTGTAAGCATCCGCTGGGGGGATGGTATGGACTGGTATCCCTTATGGAACAGCCTGCGCATTGCGTTGATCAGCTGCGCGGCGGTGTTCTTTTTAGGCATCTTTGCGGCCTACTACATTGCAAAGCTCCCGCGCGTGCTCAAGGGCGTGCTGGATGTGGTGCTCACCCTGCCCATGGTGCTGCCGCCCACAGTCGTGGGATATTTCCTGCTGCTGCTGTTCGGCGCAAAAAGGCCGCTGGGCATCTTTTTCATGGAACATTTCGGTGTGAAGCTGGTGATGAACTGGTACAGCGCCATCTTTGCTTCCATCGTGGTGGCCTTTCCGCTGATGTACCGCACGGCCCGCGGTGCCTTTGAGAGTTTTGACGAAACGCTGGCCTGGTCGGCACAGACGCTGGGACTTTCCAACACCTGGATCTTCTGGCGGGTGCGGATGCCCTGCTGCCGTCAGGGCATTCTGGCCGGTACGGTGCTGGCCTTTGCCCGTGCGCTGGGCGAATATGGTGCCACCAGCATGATCGCAGGCTACACGCCGGGCAAGACGGCCACCATTGCAACCACGGTCTACCAGCTCTGGCGCACCAACGATGAAGCCGGGGCCATGCAGTGGGTGCTGGTGGATATCGTTATCTCGGCGGTGGTGCTGCTGGCAGTGAACCTGCTGGAACGCAGGCAGAAGCAGGGAGGAAAGCGCGCATGAGCCTGGAAGTAAATGTGACCAAGCGGTTTGATGGTTTTACCCTGCACGCTGCGTTCACGGCAGGGGACACTGCCACCGCCCTTCTGGGTGCGTCCGGCTGCGGCAAAAGCATGACCCTGCGCTGCATTGCGGGCATCGTCCGGCCGGACGAGGGGCGCATCGTGCTGGATGGCCGGGTGCTGTTCGACAGCGCTCAGGGCATCGACCTGCCGCCCCAGCAGCGCAATGTGGGTCTGCTGTTCCAGAACTACGCCCTGTTCCCCAACATGACCGTGGAACAGAATATCCTCTGTGCCCTGAAAAAGGAAAAGGACCCTGCCGCCCGCAGGGCCGCCTGTGCCGAGGCATTGCGTGCCATGCGGCTGGAGGAACTGGCCAAGCGCCTGCCCGGCGCGCTTTCAGGCGGGCAGCAGCAGCGTGCCGCCCTGGCCCGCATCCTGGCGGCCAAACCCCGCATCCTGATGCTGGACGAGCCGTTCAGTGCGCTGGACAGCTATCTGCGCGAGGAGGTAGAGGGGGAGGTAGGCAGCCTGCTGGCCGGATTTGCGGGCACAGCCCTGCTGGTGACCCACAACCGGGACGAGGCCTACCGCCTGTGCAGGGAGATGATCGTGATGGACAGCGGCGAGGTGCTCCGGTCAGGCACGACCAAGGAGGTCTTTGCCGACCCCCGCACCCGTGCCGCCGCCCGCCTGACCGGCTGCAAGAACATTCTGCCCTGCACCCGGGTGGGGGAGCATACCGTTCATCTGGCGGGCTGGGAACAGCCGCTGACCGTGGCTCTGCCGGTGCCCGAGGGCTGCCGTGCCGTGGGCATCCGCGCCCATGATTTTGCGCCCTGCGCTCCCGGCACCCCCAACAGCCTGCCGGTGCAGGCTGTCTCCACCAGTGAGAATCCCTTTGACTGGAATATGATCTTCACCCTGCCCGGCGGTGAGACTCGCCTGTGGTGGAAGGTGTCCAAGGAGACACTGGCGGCCCCGCCGCCAAAAGCACCTGCCTGCCTTGCTGCCGCCCCGGAAAATATCATGCCGCTGGTCTGAGGCAAAAGAATCGTTTTCTCCCTGCTCCCGAAACAGAAATACGGAGCAGGGAGAATTTTTTTGAAAAAAATACTTGACTTTATCAAGTGATGCGATTATACTAGACCTTGTCAAGTAAAGGAGATGCAAAGAGTGATCCAATCGACCATATCCTTCTACGTGATGGAGTTTTACAAGCAGTTCGCAGCCTACACCACCCAGCAGCTGCAGGAGTTTGGCCTGAGCTTTGGCATGATGTATTTTGTGATCTACGTGGGCAAACATCCCGGCTGCACCCCGGCTGAGATGACCAAAAAACTGCACCTGGACTGGGGCCACTGCCAGCGCAGCGTGATCAAGCTGGTGGAAGATGGCTTTATGACCCGGGAAAAGCAGGGCCGCAGTTATCATTTGGGGCTGACCCCGGCGGGTGAGAGAGCATTCCGGACCTGCCACCAGGTATTTTTCGATTGGGATGCACAAAATTTGAGCGGGCTGACCGATGAGGAACAGCACCAGCTCCTGAGCCTGCTGCAAAAGGCAGCACGGACGAGGAAAGAGAGTGTGTAACATGTACGACACCATCCTGAGCCCCATTGATTACGGTGGATTGCAGCTGAAGAACCGCATCATCTTTGCCCCCACCACCTTCGGCCTTTCGGACGAGGAATATCTGGCAGAGATGGAACGGCTGGCCAAGGGCGGCTGCGCCATGATCATCATCGGCGACGTGCCGGTGGCCAAGAGCCGGTTTGAGAAGTCCCTGTTTGACAAAAAGGGCTTTGCCTTCTATCAGCAGATCTGCGAGATCGCCCACAAATACGGCTGCAAGGTCTGCGCCCAGCTCCACCAGACCGATACCGACATGATGTCCATCATCAAGTGCATCCCGGGGATGCTGATGAAAAAGATTACCCCCGACCAGCTGCGGGAGCGGATGAACGATGCCGTGGGCCCCTACATCACCAAGATGTCCCAGAAAAAGATCCATCAGATCATTGCGGGCTTTGGCAAGGCCGCTGTGCTGGCAAAGCAGGCGGGCTTTGACATGGTGCAGGTGCACGGCGATCGGATGTGCGGCAGCTTCTCTTCCGCCATCTTCAACCACCGCACCGATGAATACGGCGGCAGTGCCGAGCGCCGCGCCCGCTTTGCCGTGGAAGCTGTCAAGGCAGTGCGCGCCGCTGTGCCCGGCATGGCCATTGACTACAAGCTGGCTGTCCGGCAGGAGAACCCCCATTACGGCAACGCCGGTGTGGTGGAGGAGGAACTGGCCGTGTTCGTGCCCCTGCTGGTGCAGGCAGGCGTGACCAGCTTCCATGTGACACTGGCCAACCACTCTGCGCTGGAAAACACCATCCCGCCGGCCAGCCACCCCGAGTTCAAGGAGACCGGCTGCTTCCTCAAGTTCTGCGATGAGGTGCGCCGGTATACCAGCGTGCCGCTCTGCGGTGTGGGCGGCCTGAACGACCCCGATTTTGTGGAGCAGCAGCTTGCCAGCGGCCGCATCCAGTGTGCGGCAATGTGCCGCCAGCTGCTGGCCGACCCCAACTGGGTCAACAAACTGCAGAGCGGCAATGCGGCAAAGATCCACCGCTGTGTCCGCTGCAACAAGAAGTGCCTGGGCGGCCTGATCGCCCATCAGGGCACCCGCTGTATCTATGATGCCCTGAACGCAAAAGAACAGGGAAGCATCTGATATCAAAGAGAATAAAGGAGAATGACCATGAGCTACGCCATCGTTTTCAGCAGCAAGACCGGCAACACCCGCCTGCTGGCCGACACCCTTCGCGCAAGCTTGCCCCAGAATGAGTGCACCTACTTCGGAGCACCGGCCCCGGAGGCACTGGAGGCTGAGACCCTTTACATCGGCTTCTGGACGGACAAGGGCCATGCCGATGACACCCTCACCACCTTTTTGCAGACCCTGAAGGGGAAGCGGATCTTCTTGTTCGGCACCGCAGGCTTTGGCGGCAGTGCGGAATATTTTGAGCAGATCCTGGCGGCGGTGCAGAAATCGCTGGATGAGAGCAACACGGTCATTGGAACCTATATGTGCCAGGGCAAGATGCCCATGACCGTGCGCCAGCAGTATGAAAAGATGCTGCAGCAGCCCAACCATGCGCCCAACCTCGAGATGCTGATCGAGAATTTTGACAAGGCGCTGGCTCACCCGGATGCCGCAGACCTCGACCAGCTGCGCAAAAAGGCGGCAGAGGTGCAGGCATAACGGAAGAACTCTTCAAAAAAGAAGATTTTTTGAGAAAGCTGCTCCAAAACAGTTGACAGGTTCTGTCCGATGTGGTAGGATAGCGTCGAGGAAATGGAAACGGCTCCTCAAGGTGAATTGAATATTCTCGGCAAAGCAGTCGAAAGGCTGTGACGCAAAGCTACAGGGCCTGTAAAATGGCAGCCAGCTGCTTCTCAAAGAAATCTTTCTTTGGGCGACCTGCTTAGAATTTCTAGGTGTTGTTTTGCTGAGTGTATTGCAGAACAACACCTTTTTTCGTTCTCAAATTTCTTCTCCAAAGAAGAAAGGCACGCAAAACTGAATATCCTCGGCAAAGCAGTCGAAAGGTTGTGACGCAAAGCTATAGGGCCTGTAAAATGGCAGCCAGTTGCTTCTCATCACCTGAGGGTCTCCACAGCGGAGATTGGGTGTTGAGTGACCTTCATCTGAAGCATCAGGTGTCGATTGCCGAGTATACCAGCAATCGACACCTTTTTTCATGGGGTAACACAAAAGAGGTTCAACACCATGCGTAACGCTTCGATGAAAGTCCTGAAGAATCTGGTCTGCTGCGCCGCATTCATCTGCCTGATGTTTGTTCTGGCAATGCCCGCACACGCAGCTTCCAAGGCCGATGAGCTGCTGCAGCTCGTCAACGCAGAGCGTGCACAGGCTGGTGTGGCTCCTCTGAGCATGGGCAGCAGCGCACTGAATGCTGCCGCACAGGCCCGTGCAAAAGAACTTACCGTCAATTACTCCTACAACCGCCCCAATGGCAGCCGCGAGTTCACCATCCTGCCGGAGTACGGTGTGGACGATGTTTCTGTGGGTGAGAACTACTGGGCAGCTGCTGAGAATGCTTCGGATGTGGTCGCCGCCTGGAATCGCTACGATTTCTTCAAGGAGCGGATGCTGGACAAGGATGCCACCTCCGTTGGCATTGGCTACTACGAGGGCGGCGAGTACGGCAATTACTGGGTGATGATCTTTACCTACGCCCGCGGCACCAGTGAGAACGGTTTCGCGCAGGAAGTGCTGGCGCTGGTCAACGCTGAGCGCGCAAAGGAAAATCTGGCACCTCTGGCCATGGGCGATGCCAAGCTGCAGGCCGCTGCCGATGAGCGCGCAAAGGAAGTGGCAAAGGTCGCTTCCCACACCCGCCCCGATGGCACCAACTGCTTCACCGTGCTGAAGGAGTACGGCGTGTCTGATACCGCCACCGGCGAGAATGCCGCCTGGGGCGAGACTACGCCCGAAAAGGTCGTTGCAGACTGGATGGCTTCGGAAGGCCACCGTGTCAATATCATGGACCCCGCCGCCAAGTATATGTGCCTTGGCTACAACTACGATGCCAATTCTCAGTGGGGCCACAACTGGATCCAGATCTTCGCAAAGTAAGCGGAGGACTTCCATTGAGCGTTGTACGATGAAATAAAACAGAGCAAAAAGAGATGCACCCCGCCTTCCTGATTCAGGTTCAGGGAGCGGGGTGCATCTCTTTTGTTTTTTTATTCTGCTGCCATCTCAGCCACATCCTCGGGGCTGAAATCGCCCAAGGGCAGGATGAGCCGGCCCAGCGTTTCCTGCGGCAGGGCAGCAAGCCGGGCACTCTCGTCCGCAATTTCGGCAGGGCAGAGAACGTGCACGCCGTCCGCACCGGTCTCTACCCGGGCGCGGTGGCCGGTGGCAATGTACTGGATGCCCAGCCGGTCAGCCGCCGCCAGCAGGGCGGGGAAGCGCAGGTCGGCCGGGGCAGCGGTCTCCTCAGCCAGCTGGCTGGCCAGTTCGCTGGCATTCAGGGTGATGCACTCGATGCCCAGAGCCTTGGCGGCTTCCTTGGCGGCATCCACAACGGGGTCATCGGTGCACAGACGCACCACAGCGCCCATCACCGCAAAGCCCTGCTGCTGTAAAATGCGGACAGCTGCTTTGCAGCCCGTGCCGCCGCACAGGCCCACCAGCACCTTGTCCTGCTGTTCATAGGTATCGAACCCGCTGCCGGGCAGAAATGTATCGCTCATCGTCCCTGTCTCCCTCCGTGTGCCTGACTTTGTGCCACGGCCAGCTGGTCGCAGCGTTCGTTTTCCGGGTGGCCTGCATGGCCCTTGACCCAGACATAAGTGATCTTGTGCCGGGCTTCCTGCTCCAATGCCTGTTCCCACAGGTCGGGGTTCAGGGCAGGGGAGCCGTCGGACTTTTTCCAGCCTCGGCGCTTCCAGCCCCTGGCCCAGCCCTTTTCCAGCCCGTTGATGACGTACTGGCTGTCAGAACACAGCCGCACCTCACAGGGCTCCTTGAGCTGGCGCAGGGCCTCGATAAAGGCGGTCAGCTCCATCCGGTTGTTGGTGGTGGAAGCATCGCCGCCGCTGAGCTCTTTTTCGTAGACCTTGCCGTTGAAGCGGTAGCGCAGCACTGCGCCCCAGCCGCCCGGGCCGGGGTTGCCGCTGCACGCGCCATCGGTGTAAACTTCGACTTGTTTCATCTGTTTCTCCCGGAACTTGAATTTTTGGATACCTCTATTTAGAGCTATTTTTCCGGTTCTGTCAAGAGGAAAACGTATCATCCCCGGCTTTTCCGGCAAAGCTTTGAATTGACAAAGTGGACAAGAAATACTATACTGTTTGTAACAAAATGCGTATAGGGGCGCACCGGTGCGGTGTGTCCGGCCGGAACAGGGCAGTGCCGCGGTCGCATCGAACAGATGGACTGACAGGGCAGAAATTACTCCGTTCCGGCCATCCCAGTGCCGAAAACAGGCATGGAAGCGAAAAATTCTATACGATGGTTTCGATGGGAGCGGCGGTGCGTTTGCTGCTCCTTCACAGCAGACAGGCCGCTCGCAAAGGGGTGTGCCTGCGTTTTGTAATTGATTTTGGAGGTACCGCATGGCACAGGTCAAAGAACAGAACCCGGCTCAGGCTCAGAACAATCCGAACAGAAACAGTGAATCCGGCGGGGAAAAGCGTACCCGCACCCGCCGCCCTTATTATAACCGGCGGCCCCGCCGCGCACAGCAGCCCAAGGAGGCCGCTGTGCCCATCCACATCTACCCGCTGGGCGGTCTGGGTGAAGTGGGCAAGAACATGACCGTGTACGAGTGCAACGGGGATATGATCATTGTGGACTGCGGCCTTGTATTCCCGGACAGTGAGATGTACGGCGTGGACATGGTCATCCCTGACTTTACCTTTGTGGTGCAGAATAGGGACAAGATCAAGGGCCTGCTCATCACCCACGGCCACGAAGACCACATCGGCAGCATTCCCTACCTGCTGCAGAAGTTTGATCTGCCCATCTACGGCACCCGGCTGACCTGCGGCCTCATCCGGAACAAGCTGGAGGAGTTTGGTCTGGCGGGCAAGACCAAGTTCGTGGAGATCACCCCCAAACAGAAGATCAAGCTGGGCTGCTTTACCGTGGAGCCCATCCATGTCAACCACTCCATCCCCGATTCCGTGGCCTTTGCCATTGACAGCCCTGCCGGAACGATCATCCAGACCGGCGACTTCAAGATCGATTACACCCCGCTGGCCTGCGGCGTGACTGACCTGACCACCCTTTCGGAGTATGGTCAGAAGGGTGTGCTGGCCCTGCTGAGCGATTCCACCAACGCCGAGCGCCCGGGCTTTACCGCCACAGAGCAGAAGGTGGCCGCCGGTGTCCGCAACCTGTTTGCCCGTGCCCGGAACAAGCGCATCATCATTGCGACCTTTGCGTCTAATATCTACCGCGTCCAGCAGATCATTGATCTGGCCGTAGAGGATGGCCGCAAGGTGGCGTTCAGCGGCCGTAGCATGGTCAATAACACTGCCATGGCGCAGGAGCTGGGCTATATGCACATCCCCGAGGGCACCCTTATCAGTGTGGATGAACTGAACCAGTACCCTCCGGAACAGGTGGTGCTGATCACCACCGGCAGCCAGGGCGAGCCCCTGAGCGCCCTTTCCCGCATGGCCTCCTGCAGCCACCGCCAGGTGCGGGTGGGCCCCGGCGACTTCATCATCATCTCCGCCAACCCCATTCCCGGCAACGAGAAGAGCGTGACCAAGATCGTCAACGGTCTGCTCCTGCTGGGCGCGGAGGTTATTTACGAGAGCATGTATGATGTCCATGTTTCCGGCCACGCCTGCCAGGAGGAGCAGAAGCTGATGCTCACCCTGACCAGACCCAAGTATTTCCTGCCCGTGCACGGCGAGTACAAGCAGCTGAAAAAGCACGCCCTGACCGCCGCGTCTCTGGGCATTCCCACCAGCAACATCCTCATTGCCGAGAACGGCTCCAACGTTATCCTGAGCCGGGACGAGATCAAGCTGGGCGAGCCTGTTACCGCCGGTGCCGTGATGGTGGACGGCCTGGGCGTGGGCGATGTGGGCAATGTGGTCCTGCGTGACCGCAAGCATCTCTCTGAGGACGGTCTGGTCATCATTGTGGCCACCGTGGACAGCAAGACCGGCAAGGTGCTGGCGGGGCCTGACCTTGTGAGCCGCGGCTTTGTCTATGTGCGTGAGAACGAGAGCCTGATGGACGGGGCCCAGAGCATTGTGGAAAACGCGCTGGATCGCTGCGTGGAAGAGCATGTGCGCGACTGGAACAGCGTCAAGACCCGGGTGCGTGAGGCGCTGAGCAGCTATATCTACCGCCGCACCAAGCGCAGCCCGATGATCCTCCCCATTCTGATGGAGGTATAAGCCGGAAGCCGCCCCGCCGGGGCAGGCAGACCAGGAGGCAGAAGATTCCATGAAACAAAAACCGAGATGGACGTTGGAAATGCTGATCGCCGCGCTGGCAGTGCTGTGTGCACTGCTGACACTGGCGCTTCTGGTGCAGCGGCCCGCGGGCTGGCCTGCGCTGGCAGTGCTGGTGGTGCTGTGGGGCATCGGCATCTGCGTTTTCCGGTATCAGCTGCGGCGCTGGACCGCCAAGTGGGTGGCTGGTGGCAGCTTTGAAAATTCCAGGACCCAATACAGCCTGGAATCCCTCTCTCAGCCGGCGGCTCTGCTTTCTGGCGAGACGGTGTTATGGTATAACAGCCGCTTCCGCACGGCGCTGCTGGGCGGCGAGGACCGGCTTGCAGGCAGGGCACAGAAGCTGCTGCCCGGCCTGGACACCGCACAGGCCCGCACCCCGGAGGGGCAGCAGCTCAATCTGGCCGACGGTGTGTGGAATGTGCACAGCAGTACCGTACCGGGCGGCAGCGAGAGCATGACGCTGCTCGTGTTCAATGAGGAGACCGCCCTGCGCAGGATCGAAACGGAGTACAAGGCCAGCCGCCCGGGTTACATGGTGTTCCTGGTGGACGGCTACGACGATGTGTTCAGCGATATGCTGGACAGTGAGCGCGCCCGCCTGCTGGAGGGCATCAACCGGGTGCTGGAGGATATGATCGGCCGGGGCACAGGCTTTCTGCGCCGCGTTGCCAGCGGCCGCTATATCGCCGTGGTGGAAGAGCGCCATCTGGAGCAGTATGCCCAGCGCGGCTACGATGTGCTGGATAAGATCCGTGCCCTGGACCCCAGCGTGAACCTGTCCATCTCCATTGGCATCGGGCGCGGGGCCAAGACCCTGCGGGAAGCCCAGGATATGGCCGTGCAGGCGCTGGATATGGCGCAGGGCCGCGGCGGCGATCAGGCCGCTGAGATGACCCCGGACGGCTTTACCTTTTACGGCGGCGTGAGCCATGGCGTAGAAAAGCGCAGCAAGGTGCGCAGCCGCATCGTGGCCGACCAGCTGGTCAGGCTCGTCAAGGAGGCGGACCATGTGGTCATCATGGGCCACCGGATGAGCGATCTGGATGCTATCGGCGCTGCCGAGGGCGTGCTGCGCATCTGCAAGATCTGCGATGTCCCGGCGGTGATCGCCGTCAGACGGGATGCCACACTGGCGGGCAGCCTGATCGATGCCCTGTGCCGGGCCGGGCAGGCAGATGATTTTATCGACCCCAAGGGGGCTTTGCCCATTATCTCCAAGAAAACGCTCTGCGTGGTGGTGGATACATACCAGCTGGGCCTTGTGGAAAGTAAGGAGATCCTGGAAAGGTGCGGCAAGGTGGCTGTCATCGACCACCACCGCAAGGGCGTGGGCTTCATCGAGCACGCAGACCTTGTCTGCCACGAGCCCTATTCCTCCTCAGCCAGTGAGCTGGTCACGGAGCTTTTGCAGTATGTGGGCGACCGGGACGACAAGCCCAGCCGGGTAGAGGCAGAGGGCCTGCTCTCGGGCATTATGCTGGATACCCGGGACTTCACCCTGCACACCGGTGTGCGCACGTTTGAAGCCGCCGCCGCTCTGCGCCGCTACGGTGCGGAGACGGAGCGAGTGCGCCAGCTCTTTGATGTGACCATGGTGGAGTACAACGCCAAGGCAGACCTTGTGGAGGCTGCCCAGATGTACCGCAACTGTGCCATTTCCGTCAGCGGCGAGGTGGCCCCCGAGGCCCGTGTGGCCATTGCGCAGGCAGCCAACGACCTGCTGACCATCCAGAATGTGGAGGCCAGCTTTGTGGCTGTGCAGGTGGGGAGCGGCGTGAATATTTCCGCCCGCAGTCTGGGAGCGGTCAATGTTCAGGTCATCATGGAAAGTCTGGGCGGCGGCGGCCACCAGACCATGGCGGCGGCCCAGCTCAAGCATATCACCCCCGAGGCAGCCCGGGCACGCATCCAGACCGCCATCGACCAGTACCGTGAGAGCCAGAAGAAGCCGCTCTCCAAAAATGAACCTGAATCCAGAAAAAAGGAGAAGCAGGGATGAACCATTACGATTATCTCATCGTAGGCGCAGGCCTTTACGGTGCGGTGTTTGCCCAGCAAGCAAAAAAGGCGGGCAAAACATGCCTTGTGATTGATAAGCGCGGCCACGTTGCCGGAAATATCTACACCGAGGAAGTGGAGGGCATACAGGTCCACCGCTATGGGGCCCACATCTTCCACACCAGCAGCAAGGCAGTGTGGCAGTATGTGAATCAGTTTGCGGAGCTCAACCGCTACACCAACAGTCCCGTTGCCAACTATCACGGCGAGATCTACAATCTGCCCTTCAATATGAACACCTTCAATAAGATGTGGGGTGTGGTGACCCCTGCCGAGGCCAAGGCAAAGATCGAGGAGCAGAAGCGGGAAGCGGGCATCACCGACCCGAAAAATCTTGAGGAGCAGGCCATCAGTCTGGTGGGCACGGATATTTACGAAAAGCTCATCAAAGGCTACACCGGCAAGCAGTGGGGCCGCCCCTGCACCGAACTGCCGGCTTTCATCATCAAACGCCTGCCGGTTCGCTTTACCTACGACAACAACTACTTCAACGCGCTGTATCAGGGCATCCCCGATGGCGGCTACACCGCCATGGTGGAAAAGATGCTGGAGGGCATTGAGGTGCGGCTGAATGTGGATTATCTGGCCGACCGGGAGAACCTGAACGCACTGGCCGACAAGGTGGTCTATACCGGCCCGGTGGATGCCTACTTCGGTTACCGTCTGGGTGCACTGCAATACCGCAGCGTCCGCTTTGAGACTGAGGTGCTGGATACCGACAACTATCAGGGCAACGCGGTGGTGAACTATACCGATGCGGAAACGCCCTATACCCGGATCATTGAGCACAAGCATTTTGCGTTCGGCACCCAGCCCAAAACGGTGATCAGCCGGGAGTACAGCACCGAGTGGCATCAGGGCGACGAGCCCTATTACCCTGTCAACGATGAAAAGAATGGCGCGCTTTACGCAAAATACAAAGCGCTTGCCGATGCCGAGACAAAGGTCATTTTTGGCGGCCGGTTGGGCGAGTACAAGTATTATGATATGGATAAGGTGATCGAAGCGGCATTGGATGCGGCGGCACGGGAGCTGGGGTAACCCCACTGTCATCGAAGGCGTTGACGCAACGGTCTGAATGCTGTATACTAACCATAGAAATCCACCGGTTCCCCGGTGAGAAGTGAGGGATAACACCATGAAAGTGATTCTGAAGCAGGACGTAAAGGGCATTGGCAAGAAGGACGAGATCCATGAGGTCTCCGACGGCTACGCCCGCAACTTTCTGTTCCCGCGCAAGCTGGCCGCTGTGGCCGATGCTTCTGCGGTGAATATCGCACGCGGCAAGGAGGCCGCTGCGGATTTCCACGAGGCTGAAACTGTGGCCGCCGCACAGGCTGTGGCTGCAAAGATCGAGGGCAAGACCGTGACCATCAAGGCTAAGGGCGGCGCATCCGGCCGCCTGCACGGCAAGGTCACCGGCAAGGAAGTTGCCGAGGCTCTGGCCCAGCTGGCCGGTTCTCCCATTGATAAAAAGAAGATCGAGCTGGAGACCAAGGACATCAAGGATGCCGGTGTGTTCAACGCAAAGGTGCGCCTGTATGTCGGTGTCGTGGCTTCCTTCAAGATTATGGTGGAAGTAGAACAGGCCTGATTGAAATGCCATCTGCGCCCCCTGCCTTCAGGGGGCGTTTTTGGCGTTTTTGGAAGCTGGCCCAGTATGGAGGGGGATGAACCATGCCCAACGAACAACGACATTATTCCAATGAACTGAATCTGGAGAGTGTGGGCATCAATCTGCCCTACAATATGCAGGCCGAGCAGAGCGTGCTGGGCGCGGTGCTGCTCAAGCCCGAGACATTGACCGATCTGGTGGAGATCATCCGGCCGGAAATGTTCTACACCCGGCAGAACGCCCAGATCTATTCTGAGATGCTGCGCCTGTTTACGGCAGACCAGACCATCGACTTTGTCACCCTGCTGGATGCCGTCATCTCCGATGGCGTGTTCCCCAGTGCGGACGAGGCAAAAGTCTATCTGACCGGTCTGGCCGAGACAGTGCCCAGCATCTCCAATGTGAAGGCATACGCCCAGATCGTGCAGGAAAAGTATCTGGTGCGCCAGCTGATGGGTGTTGCCAAGGACATTCTGCAGGACGCGGGCGATGAGCCGGACGCTGATCTGCTGCTGGAAAATGCGGAGCAGCGCATCTACGAGATCCGCTCCGGGCGGGATTCCAGCGCGTTGACCCCGCTTTCCTCCAGCATGGTGGAGACGCTGACCAACCTGCAGAAGATCAGCGGCCCGGATGCCGACAAGTACAAGGGCATCCCCACCGGCTTCCGTCTGCTGGATACTGTTCTGACCGGCCTTGGCCGCGGCGACCTCATCATTCTGGCCGCCCGCCCCGGTATGGGCAAGACCAGTTTTGCGCTGAACATTGCCACCCGCGTTGCCATGCAGCAAAAGGTGCCGGTGGCCATTTTCAGCCTGGAAATGACCAAGGAGCAGCTGACCAACCGCATCCTTTCGGCGGAAGCAGGCATCGACAGCCAGGCTTTCCGCACCGGTGCCCTTCGCAGTGAGGACTGGGAGTATCTGGCACTGGCAACGGAAAAGCTCCACGATGCCCCCATCTATATGGACGACACCTCAGGCATCACCATCACCGAGATGAAGGCGAAGATCCGCCGGGTCAATCAGGACCCTACCCGCCCCAATGTGGGCCTGATCGTCATCGACTACCTGCAGCTGATGACCACCGGCCAGCGCAGCGAGAACCGTGTGCAGGAGATCAGCTCCATCACCCGAAACCTGAAGATCATGGCAAAGGAAATGAATGTGCCCATCATCGCGCTTTCTCAGCTGTCCCGTGCGGTGGAGAAGCAGGGCAACAACTCTTCTCACCGGCCCCAGCTGTCTGACCTGCGTGACTCCGGTTCCATCGAGCAGGATGCCGACTGCGTCCTTTTTCTTTACCGTGATTCCTACTACGCCAGCCAGAACCCCGATGGGGCCGAGGTGGATGCGGATACCGCGGAGTGCATCGTGGCAAAGAACCGCCACGGCGAGACCAGCACGGTGCCGCTGGGCTGGGATGGCGCACACACCCGCTTTATGGATGTGGACTTCAAACGCTGATGAACGACAAAACATCAAAATTGATCGCAAAAGTAGAACGCTTTGCCCGGCAGGAGCAGCTGTTTGCGGCTGCGGAGCCGGGCCGGGCTCTGCACCTGTGCGCCGCCGTTTCGGGCGGAGCCGACAGCATGGCGCTGCTGCAGGTGCTACTGGAACTGCGGGAAGCTTTTGGGTATCCCCTTACGGCCTGCCATGTCAACCATGGCCTGCGGGGTGAGACTGCGGATCGGGACGAAGCTTTTGTCCGGGCCGAGTGTGCCCGGCTGGGGGTGCCGCTGACAGTCTTCCGCCCGGCAGATGTGGGAATGACTGTGCCGCCCCATGCCGGGGAGGACTGGGCCCGCAGACTCCGCTATGCCTGCTTCGCCCAACTGCTGGCAGGCGGGATAGACTGCATTGCAACGGCCCATACTGCTACTGACCAGGCCGAGACCCTGCTGTTCCGGCTGGCCCGGGGCACCGGGCTGCACGGGGCAGGGGGAATCCGGCCCAGGCGGCCCGGCTACTGCCGCCCGCTGTTGGGCCTGACCCGGGCCGAGACCGAAGCGCTCTGCGCCGCCTTTGAGCAGGACTGGGTGACGGACGAGACGAACGAGTCCGATGCTTACGCCCGCAACCGCCTGCGCCATGGGGCCGTTCCGGCCTTGCGCAGCGTCAACGATGCGGCAGAGGAAAATCTGGCCCGCTTCTGTGAAAAGGCGGCCCGCGCGGATGCGTACTTTGCCAGGCAGGCAGAACAGCTGCTTTCCATCGCACGTCTGGATGCAGCCCAGACTGCCCGCAAGGCCCCGAAAGCCAAGGCGGCATGGCGGCTGGAGTCGCTGCAGGGCGCTGACCCGATCATTCTGGAAGCAGCGCTCCACAGCCTTGTTGCCCCGGTGCGGGATGCCGAGGAAAAGTACATCCGCCTGTTGGCAGAGCTGGTGGAGCAGGGGAGCGGGGCGGTGCAATTGACCGATACGGTCCGTTTCTGCGCAGGCAGCGGGATGCTCTGGCAGGAAAAGAGTCGGTCGGAAGCGGCTGCGGTCCCTGCGTTTTCGCTGCCGTTTGCCCCTGCCGATGGGGCGGAATTTGCCCTGCCCGGGGGCCGAACCCTGAAAACACGGCTTTTTGTAAGCGGTTTTCGAGAAAAAACACAGGGTGTTCATAAAAAAGACTTAAAAAATCGGGCGGATTATGCTAGAATAACCTTGTTATATTCTGCCCTTACGCTGCGCACCCGTCAACCGGGAGACCGGTTCCGGCCTGCGGGGCGGGGGCTGAGCAAGCCCCTGCGCAAATGGATGAATGAGGCAGGCATTCCTGCCGGAATACGAGAGGGCCTGCCGCTGCTGGCGGCGGGCAGTGAGATCCTGTGGGTCTGTGGGGAGGGCTTTGCCGAGGGGCTGGCCCCGGACGAGGAGACTGTACAGATCTTGCAGTTGGAATTGGAAAATGGAGGAACAACCCATGAGCATGAATGACGATATCAAGAACATCCTGGTCAGTGAGGAAGCACTGAAAGCAAAAGTTGCCGAACTGGGCGCACAGATCAGCAGGGATTACGAGGGCAGAAACCTTGTCCTCGTCTCCATCCTCAAGGGTTCGGTGGTCTTTATGGCCGACCTGATGCGGGCTGTGACCATCCCCTGCAGCATTGATTTTATGGTCGTGTCCAGCTACGGCGGCAGCAATACCACCACCAGCGGTCTGGTCAAGATCATCAAGGATCTGGACGGCGACCTTTCCGGCAAGGACGTGCTGATCGTGGAGGACATTCTGGATACCGGTGTCACCCTTTCCAAGCTGGTGCCCATGCTCAAGATGCGCAACCCGAATTCCGTGAAGATCTGCACCATTCTGGACAAGCCCAGCCGCCGCAAGGCCGACATCCAGCCCGATTACGAGGGCTTCCAGGTGCCGGACGAGTTTGTGGTGGGCTATGGTCTGGACTACGATGAGAAATACCGCAATCTGCCCTATGTGGGTGTGCTGAAACCGGAAATCTACGCATAACAAAAACGAATTAGAACTGGAGTTGATCCCTTTTGCAACCGAAACGACCTCGCTTTAATCCCCTGATCCTGGCGCTGGCATTGGCCGGTGTTCTGATGATCTGGTCGGTGCTGGGCACCAGTGACAGCAGTACCGGCGGCTCCACCATGAGCTACTCGACTGTGGTGCACTACTTTGAGAACAATCAGGTCACAGCCTTTACGCTGGACCGCAACACCAGCATCATCACCCTGACGCTGAAGGAGGGCAAGCAGGAGCTGCCCGAAACCACAGGTGCCACCGCTGCCACACAGGCCTCCGGCGGTCTGCTGAGCAATTTGTTCTCCTCCTCCACCTCTTCCGTGGGGGCGACCAGAAACGATGACGGCACGGTGACGGTGCGCTACAAGCTGCCCTACGCCTATGTGTTCATCGAGAACGTCCAGCAGTATATCGATTCCTACGACGCAGCCAACCCGACCGCGCCCATGGAGTACGATTACACCACCCTGAAGGAGTCCATCCCCTGGATGGAGATCCTGTTCTACCTGGGAATGCTGGGCTGCACCGGCTTCCTGCTCTTCTCCATGATGCGCGGCGGCGCTGGCGGCGGCGGTATTATGAACGTGGGCAAGGCCAAGGTGAAGGACGAGCACGAGAACAAAAAGACCGCGACCTTTGCCGACGTTGCCGGTGAGGACGAGGAAAAGGAAGAGCTGAAGGAGGTCGTGGAGTTCCTCAAGAGCCCCGACAAGTTCAACACGCTGGGTGCCCGCATCCCCCACGGCGTTCTGCTGGTGGGCCCTCCGGGTACCGGTAAGACCCTGCTGGCCCGTGCCTGCGCCGGTGAGGCGGGGGTGCCCTTCTACTCCATTTCCGGCTCCGACTTCGTGGAAATGTATGTCGGTGTCGGCGCGTCCCGTGTGCGTGACCTGTTTGATAAGGCCAAAAAGACCATGCCCTGCATCATCTTCATCGATGAGATCGATGCCGTGGGCCGTCAGCGCGGCGCAGGTCTGGGCGGCGGCCACGACGAGCGGGAGCAGACCCTGAACCAGCTGCTGGTCGAGATGGACGGCTTTGAGGCCAACGATGGTGTCATCGTGATGGCAGCCACCAACCGTGCCGACATTCTGGATAAGGCACTGCTCCGTCCGGGCCGTTTTGACCGTCAGGTCTATGTGGGCCTGCCCGATGTCAAGGGCCGCGAGGAGATCCTCAAGGTCCACACCAAGAACAAGCCTCTGGCTCCCGATGTCTCCCTCAGAGTCATCGCACAGCGCACCGCAGGTTTTGCGGGTGCTGACCTGGAGAACCTGGTCAATGAGGCCGCTCTGCTGGCTGCCCGCCGCAGCCGCAAGGCCATCACCATGGAGGACATCGAGGAAGCTTCCATGAAGGTCATGGCAGGCCCTGAGAAGAAGAGCCGCGTTGTGACTGCCGAGGAGAAGAAGCTGACCGCCTACCATGAGGCGGGCCACGCCGTGGCAGGCTTCTATTGCAAGCACCATCCCCGTGTGCACGAGATCACCATTATTCCCCGCGGCCAGGCTGGCGGCTACACCATGTATCTGCCTGAAAAGGATCGCAGCTACGTGACCAAGGGCGAGATGTTCGAGGATATCGTTTCCAGCCTGGGCGGCCGTGTGGCCGAGCAGCTGATCCTGGAGGATATCTCCACCGGTGCCTCCAACGACCTGCAGCAGGCAACCAACATTGCCCGCCAGATGATCACCAAGTACGGCTTCTCCGAGCGCCTGGGCCCTGTGGTCTACGGCACCTCGCAGGAGGAGACCTTCCTGGGCCGTGATTTCACCCAGGGCAAGGGCTACAGCGAGAGCACCGCTGCCGAGATCGACGGCGAGATGCGGGATATCATCGATGAGGCTTACGAGACCTGCCGCCGCACCCTGACGGAGCACATCGACCAGCTCCATGCGCTGGCACAGGCTCTGATGGAACGCGAAAAGCTCAACGAGAAGGAGTTCAACACCGTGATGGCTGGCGGCAAGCTGCCCCCGCGTGACGGCGATGAGCCTGCACAGGAACCCGCCGCACCGGCGGCCCCTGTGGAGACCGCAGAGTCTGCCGAGAGCGCAGAGCCCGCTGAACAGGCGGAGCAGGCTGTGCTGGGCGAGGAAATGCCCGACCCGGCGCAGGATGCCCCGCAGGAAAACGAATGATCGAAGGGAGCGAGTGTCGTGGAGGAAAATTTTAACCCGGTCGCACGCACCCGGGCCAACTATTATACCCCGGGCAGCCCGGTGCAGTTCGTCTGTGTGGAACTGCTCAAGGGCGAACTCAGCGGCGAGAACGCAGTCTGCCTGACCTTCAAGAACATCTCCAAGGTTACCCTGACTGCGCTGGAGATCCACTTCAAGTGTAAGGGTGTGGACGGTATCATCCTGTGTGAGGATGCCTTTGAATACCGCGAGATCGAGGTCAAGCCCGGTGAGAGCTTTGGCATGGACGATGCCGTGTTCGTGACCCAGAAGGCCATCACCAGCGTGGATGTGGTCCTGAAGAACGTATACAGCGGCAAAAAGGTCGTGCATCTGGATGCCATCAAGCGCGTCCGCCTGCCGGCCCCGCGCCGCCTGAGTCCGGAGCTGGAAAAGGCACTGGAAAGCCGGATGAACCGCACCGGCCTCAAGTATATGCCGCAGGTGTTCGAGAACGGCTGGTACTGTGCCTGCGGTTCCTTCCACCCGAAGGAAGAGGACACGGTCTACTGCACCGAGTGCGGCTGTGACCGCATCCTGCTGCAGAACGCCCTGAACACCCTGCTGCAGCCCGGCCAGAAGGCCGCCCCTGCAGAGCAGGCCCCGGCGGCGGAGACCACCCGCGTGGTGAGCGCCGCTCCGCAGGAAGAGCCGACCCGCATCGTGGCCAGCGCGCCGGTGCAGGCAGAACCCACTCGGGTCATCCCGATGGCCCGCCCGGCAGAGCCTGTCGGCGCTCCGACCAGCTTTGCACCGCCGGTGGAACACACCCCTGCTCCGGAAGCAGAGCCTACCCGGGTGCTGGATGCCGCCACCCGCGCGGCGTTCCCCGGCAGTGGTGCAGCGGCTGTGGATGACGAGGGCGCCCGTGTGATGCCTGCTGCTGCCCGCCGTGCCGCCCCGGCCCGCCAGCCGGAACCCGAGGCGGAGCAGTACGATGAGGAGGACGATGCGGAAGAGAGCCGCGACGGCATTGCCGAGACCCTCGTCCGCTGGGTCCCGCCCATCACCGCCATCGTCTGCGCAGGCATTGCGCTGTGGGGCTTCGTCTATTATCAGTTTATGATGTAAATGAATGACGGAGGAGGCTGCGCTTCCTCCGTTTTTTGGTTGTACGAAGGAGAAACGTTATGCCCGACGAAGCACTGCAAACCGCTTTTGAGATCAAAACTACCTGCGATGAGATCAGCCGCAAGCTACTGCGCTGGCACTGGGAGAACAAACCCGGGGAGCACAGCCTGGGAGCCCTGCTGGATCACATCCGCACCCGCCAGCAGGAGAGCCCCGAATATTATGACCGTCTGCCCGATCTGGCGGGCCGAAACAGCTGGCAGCAGCTGGATACCACCCTGTGTATGCGGGTGCTGCTGGACCCTGAAAAGGATGCTGCCCGCCCGCTGGATCTGCTGGGCAATACGGAGCACCCTGCTGCTGCCCGCCGGGCCTGCAACGCAGTGCGCACCGCCCGCAATGAAGCGGCCCATGCTTCTGACCGCACGGCGGCTGCGCAGGCGGCGATCCTCTTCAACGAGGCCGTGGAAGCACTGGAAGAGGGCTATGCAGGCGCGCCCCTGCGCACCAGTGAGCTGGGCCAGTATTACCGGCTGGCTGAGGATTATCTGAGCCGCTGCGGGGCCAAAAAGCCCATTGCGTCGGCAGCCCCGGAAGAGAAAGCACCCCGCGCGGCAAGGTCCGGCCAGAGCACTGCGGGCAGGAAGAAAGAGGGGGCTTCCGGTAACGCATCCCGCCGCAGCAGCACAAAGCAGAACACGAGCGGCCGCAGTTCCGGCGGCAGATCCCAGAACCGGAAGCAGGGCGGCAGCCGGAACAGCCGTGCCCGGGCCAGACAAAAGCAGAAACAGGCCAATCGCACCGTTCTGTTGGTACTGCTGGCGATCCTGGCCGTTGGTCTGCTGATTCGCGGCTTTACCATGAACTGGCAGTGAAAGAGTGAGGAAACTATGAAGCAAAAACTGATTTTTCTGGATATTGACGGTACTTTGCTGCCGCCCGGTGAGATGACCGTTCCGGCCAGTGCCGTGGAGGCCATCCGGCAGGCCCGGGCCAACGGCCACAAGGTGTTTCTGTGCACCGGCCGTAACCTGCGCATGACGAAACCGCTGCTTGCCTACGGTTTCGATGGCTTTGTCTGCTCTGCAGGCGGCTATGTAGGCTGTGATGGGAAAATTCTCGTGGATCTTCCCATGGAGCCTGCGCAGGTCGAGGGCCTGCGGGAGGTGCTGGGGCGTGCCGGTGCCGAGTGCACACTGGAAGCCCGGGATGATACTTACGGCGGCATCAGGATGATCGAGCGGTTCGCCCATTTGTTCCCCCGCAAGCCGGGGCAGCTGAACAGCGAGGCCGAGCGCTGGCGCAAAACGATGGAGTATGGCATGACCATCCGGCCCATTGAGGAATACCACGGAGAGCCGGTTTACAAGGTGGTGTTCATCGCCCCCAACGAGGCCTGCCTTGCCGAGGCAAAGCAACTGTACGAGGATCAGTTCATCTTCTGCGAGTCCCGGCTGGGGGATACCCCGTCGGCCATCGTCAACGGGGAGCTCATCAACCGCAAGTTTAACAAGGGCACCGGCATCAAGGCCATCTGTGATGAGCTGGGGTGTTCGCTGGCCGATACCATCGGCTTTGGCGACAGCGACAATGACCTGCAGATGACCGATGTGGTAGGCATCAGCGTCTGCATGGCCAATGGCTCTGACAACCTGAAAAAGCTCTGCGACCGCATCTGCCCGGCTGTGACGGAGGACGGCGTGGCAAGGGAGCTCAAAACTCTGGGCCTGATCTGAGAGCAGCCTTCCACAAAAGAAGAGATGATAACAAAAAATTCCCGCTCCATCGAGCGGGAATTTTTATTAGAGAGGGTTATTTCTGATGGACTGCCTTGTGATATACCGCGTAGGCGATCACGGCAGAGAGGGCCTCTGTGATCCAGAAGGCGTGCCAGACACCGGTAGGGCCCATGCGTCCGCACAGCACCCACGCAATGGGCATGATGAAGATGATGTAGCGGCAGAGGGAGATAACCAGCGAGGGCACGCCCTTGCCCAGACCCTCCAGCGCGCCGGAGGAGGTGGTAGACACTGCCGAGACGATGAACCCCAGGCAGATGATCCGCAGGGCGGTCTGGCCGATGGCGATGGTCTCGGGGTTAGAGGTGAACAGACCCATCAGCGGGCCTGCAATGGTCAGGCAGAGCAGGGTGCCAATGGCCATGATCCCGGCGCTCAGGCCCAGTGTCAGGTTGTAGAGCCTGGACACACGGCCATGCTCCCGGGCACCGTAGTTGTAGCCCACCAGCGGGCGCATCCCCTGCACGATGCCGTTGGCCGGCAGGTAAAGGAATGTCTGGAGTTTGTAGTAGATGCCCAGCACCGTCACATAGCTCTGGGAGTAGACCGCCAGCAGGCCGTTCAGGAAGGTGACCAGCAGGCTGGGCAGGGCCAGATTCAGGATGGCCGGTACGCCGATGGCATAGAGCTTGCCGTCAAGGGCGGCATCGAACCGCAGGCAGCGGCGGGAGAAGCGGACGGCGACTTCGGTGGTGCAGTAGACATAGAGGTAGACCACAAGGGAAACGGCCTGCCCGATGCCGGTGGCAAGGGCCGCACCGGCAATGCCCAGGGCGGGCACCGGCCCAAGGCCGAAGATGAGGACAGGGTCGAGGGCGATGTTGGTCACGCAGCCGGTGATCAGCGCCACCATGGCAACATTCATCCGGCCCACGGACTGGAAGATCTTCTCAAAGGCGAGGTCTGCCATGTTGACCAGCGAGAACAGGAACACGATGGTGGAGTAGGTCACACCCATGTCCACCAGAGCGGGATCAGTAGTGAAGCGGCGCAGGAAGCCGGGCATGATGGCAATGCAGAGGACCATGCCCAGCACGCCGTGCAGCAGGGAAAACATCATGCCGTGGGTGGCGGCCCGGTTGGCGTTTTCGTGGTCGCCTGCGCCGAGGTAGAGCGCGATCTGGGCATTGATGCCGATGCCGAAGCCGATGGCCACTGCATTGACAAAGTTCTGGATGGGAAACACCAGCGAAAGCGCCGTCATGGCCTGCTCGCTGATCTGGGCCACAAAGAGGCTGTCCACGATGTTGTACAGGCTGTTCACCAGCATCGAGATGACGTTGGGCAGGGCCATGGAGAGCAGCAGCGGGAACACCGGTCTGGTTTTCATAAAAGTATCGTTCATTTTCATTGCTCCTGAGGGTCAGATTTGGATTTGAAGGCAAAGCAAAAGCCACACAATGGCTTTTGTACCATTGTGTGGCGAAAAGTTGCAGAATGCTGTAAAAATCCACACGATATTTTATTGGTTCAAAGATACCACATCACAGGGATACTTGTCAAGGACTTTTTAAAATAAAAGTATGACTTTTTACAGCGGACCCTTGCCCTTGACAAGGGGCGCGGCGGCGGTAAAATAAGAACAGAACGCACAAAAGGAGGATCTGCCATGAAATGGATGATCGCGTCAGACCTGCACGGGTCGGCTTACTACTGCCGCAAAATGCTGGAGGCCTTTGAGCGGGAGGGAGCCGACCGGCTGTTCCTGTTGGGCGACCTGCTCTACCACGGCCCCCGCAACGACCTGCCCCGAGAGTACGCCCCCAAGGAGGTCATCCCTCTGCTGAACGGGAAAAAGGAGAAGCTGCTCTGCGTGCGGGGCAACTGTGATGCCGAGGTGGACCAGATGGTGCTGGAATTCCCCGTGCTGGCCGATTATGCGGTGCTTCCGGTGGGGCAGCGGCTCATTTATGCGACCCACGGGCATATCTATCATGTGAAAAATCTGCCGCCGCTGGCCCCCGGAGATGTACTGCTGCACGGGCATACCCATGTTCCGGCCTGGACAAAGTTCGGGCAGGGAAATCTTTACCTGAACCCGGGTTCTGTGAGCATCCCCAAGGAGAACAGCCCCCACAGCTACATGACCCTGGAAGAAAACACGATGCAATGGAAAGAGCTGGAAAGCAGCGCTGTTTTCCATGAACTGACCCTTTGATAAAGTCCCCCGGCCGGTTTTGTGGGCAGCTTGAAATTTGCCCACCGGTATGGTATGATAAAACTGAAAACAAATCGGTAAAGTTCCGCAGAGCAGTGCTGTGCGGGGCAGGAGCCTTTTTGTTTCCACAACGAGTTAGCTAAAACTAACAAAATGACGAAAACAGCGGGCTGGACTTGTGCAGTTTGACAGGGGTGCCCGCAGATACAGTATGGAGGGGACAACAATGGTAGAAACGATCCTGAGGGTCGATGGTATGATGTGCGGTATGTGCGAGAGCCACATCAATGATGTGGTACGCAAGACCGCCCGGGTGAACAAGGTGACTTCTTCCCACACCAAGGGCGAGACGGTCATCATCTCGGAGCAGCCGGTGGATGTGGAGGCACTGAAGGCTGCCATTGCCGAAACGGGCTACACCGTGACCGGCGTGCAGACCGGGCCCTATGAGAAAAAGGGCTTCTTCTCGTTCCTGAAAAAGTAACAGCCTGGTGTTTCTGGCCGGGTTGATCATGCAAAACAGGAGGTATCTCGTTATGAGGATCTTGGTGTACGGCGCAGGCGTTCAGGGCTGTCAGCTGGCCCACAGTCTGGCACAGAACAAGAAAAATGTGGTCACCCTGCTGGCCCGGGGCGAGTGGAAGGAGGTCATTGACCAGAAGGGCCTGACCATCCGCCACATGCTCCAGCGGAAAACAACGGTGGATCGGATGCAGACAACAGATGCGCTGGCCCCCGAGGATGTGTATGACCTTGTGTTTGTCACGGTGCAGGCCGGGCAGCTGGCCGATGTGCTGCCCATCCTCAAAGCAAACCGGAGCCAGTACTTCATCTTTGTGGGCAATGATCCCTATGCGCAGGAGATGCTGCAGGCCATGCAGCGCCCGGTGGATAAGATCGCCTTTGGCTTCCAGAACAATGCGGGCCGCCGGGAGCATGACCGGCTGATCAGTGTGCACATGGGGATGGGAATGACCGTCGGCGGAGCAACCGCACCCCTGTCCGGCGTGTTCCGCCTGCGGCTGCAGGCTGCCTTTGAGGGCACCCACTACAAGCTGACCTATTACAGCGATATGGACGAGTGGCTCAAGAGCCACATCGCCTTTATCCTGCCCTGCGCCTATGCCTGCTATGCGGTGGATGGGGAACTTTCCCGCACCACAGTGGAACAGCGCAGGATGATCGTGGATGCCGCCTGGGAGTGCTGTGAGATGCTGAAAGCGGCAGGTGTACCCGTGAACGATGCGGAGAACACCGACCGCTACCGCGAGGGCACCAAACAGCGGAAAAAGACCGAGCGGATGGTCTACTGGATGGCGCAGACGGTCGTTGGGAAGTGGTGCATTTCGGATCACGCCATGCGTGCGGTGAGCGAGATGCAGTATCTGGATGAAGCGTTTGCCGCCCTGCGCGCCACCACATTGGTGGAGATGACTGCCTGGGATGAACTGCGCAGATCCCTGCCCAGAAAGAAGTAAGAGCCGGAAAATGTCCGGAGCATGAGAAAAAGCCTGTCGGTTTTTGCGCTGACAGGCTTTTTCTATTGGTTCCGTGCCCAGAAGGCGGCAAGCTGCTGCTCCAGCTCTGTGGTGCTGCGCAGGTATTGGAGCTGGTGCCAGTGGCGGGGGAACAGGCGGGTGTATTCGGCGCGGGCAAAGCGGTCATCCAGCAGAAGCACCACGCCCCTGTCCTCCTGCGTGCGGATGACCCGGCCCGCCGCCTGCAGCACCTTGTTCATGCCCGGAAAGCGGTAGGCGTAGTCGAAACCGGTGCCGCCCGCTTCGTCATAGTAGCGGCGCAGGATCTCCTGCCGGGGGTTCACCTGAGGCAGGCCCACCCCCACGATGGCGCACCCGATGAGCCGGTCGCCCACCAGATCCACGCCCTCGCCAAAGATGCCGCCCATGACCCCGAAGCCCAGCAGCGTTTTTGCGGGGCTTGGGCCGAACTGTTCCAGAAAGGCCGCCCGGGCCGCGTCGTCCAGACCACTCTCCTGGGCCAGCGTCCCGATGTCCGGGTAACGGGCGGTGAAGTCCTCGTGCACCTGCCGCAGATAGGCGTAGCTGGGGAAAAAGGCCAGATAGTTGCCAACCTTGGCCCGGGCCAGTGCGGCCAGCGCATCCGAGACGGCCTGCACGCTGGCCTCCCGGTCCCGGTAGCGGGTGGAGATGCCGGGCAGGCAGTAGAGCCCCAGATGTTCGGGCGGAAACGGGCTTTCTAGAGCCACGGCCCGGGCATCGGGACAGCCCAGCACGGAGCGGTAGTAGCCCGGCGGGGTGAGCGTTGCGCTGAACAGTGCCGCAGCCCGCCCGGCGGCAAGGCTGGCATCCACAAAGGGGGCGGGGTCAAGGCAGAGCAGCTCCCATTCCAGCTCGCTGCCCCGGGCTGTCAGCTGGGTGACAAAATGCGCGTCGTACCGCTCTGCTGCCCGGGTGATATCCTGCAACGCAAAGTAGAGCTCGAGCAGCTGGGCGTGGGCATCGGCCTCCGGGTTGGCTTCCAGCCAGTCCTGCAGGGGGGCCTGCAGGCTGAACAGCAGTCGGAGCAGCTCCTTCGGCAGCTCTTGCAAAAAGACCGTGCCATCCTGCGCCAGCAAAGGCTCCGGCAGCGGGAAGACGGCTTCTGCCGGTTCAGTGTCCAGAAGGCTGGTCTGTTGGGTGAGATCCTCTGCCGGCGATTCGGTGGGCGCTGAACCCCGGCGGGGGGCCAGCTTCGTTACCGCCCGGCGCGCTTCCAGAAAGCCCTTGTCTGCCTTTGTCAACGCGGTTTTCAGTGCGCTTTTTCCTTTGCCGATGGCCCGTCTGGCATCGGTCAGGCTGCTCTTGCAGAACCGCGCCGAGTACATGGCTCTGGCCCGGTCCGGCAGGTTGTGAGCTTCGTCGATGAGAAAAATGTAGTCGCCCGCCGCATCGAAAAAGCGCCGCAGGTGCACGGTGGGGTCGAACAGATAATTGTAGTCTCCGATGACCACATCACACCACTCGCTCAGGTCCAGCCCCAGCTCAAAAGGGCAGACCCTGTGCCGCCGGGCGGTCTCGGTCAGGGCGGCCCGGTCATAGGGGACGGCGCTGTCCAGCAGGTCGGCCAGCGCATCCTTCAGCCGCTCGTAGTAGCCGTTGGCGTAGGGGCAGGCTTCCGGCAGGCAGGCGGGACGGCCCTCAGCATCCTTGCACAGGCAGGCCTTCTCCTTGGCCGAAAGGGTCACGCTGCGCAGGGAAAGCGCCGGATCTGCCGCCCGCAGACGGGCCAGTGCATCCTCAGCAGCGGCCTGTGTCGTGTTGCGGGCGGTCAGGTAGAAAATCTTTTCCCCCTTGCCCTCGCCCATGGCTTTCAGGGCAGGGAAGAGGGCGCTCATCGTTTTGCCGATGCCGGTGGGTGCCTGGCAGAACAGCCGGGTACCGCCCTTCTGCTCTGCCTTGCCCGCAGCACAGGCACGATAGACCTCCCCGGCAAGGGCACGCTGCCCGGGACGGTAGGCCGGAAACGGAAATTGCAGGGCCCCAAGGCTCCGGTTCCGGGCTTCCACCCAGTCCAGCTGCCGCCGTGCCCAGGGAAGATACTGCCGCAGTAAGTCGTTGAGAAACGCATCCAGCTCAGCGGCAGAGAAGTGCCGGGTATAGCGGATGATCTCATCGGTGTCGATCTGGTAATAGGTCAGCCGGACATCCACTGCTTCCAGCTCCCGCTGCTCGGCGCAGATGGCCCCGTAGACCATGCCCTGCGCCCAGTGGCAGGGGTTCATGTCCTCCGTGACGGCATCGGCAGGCGCGGCGGTGGTCTTGATCTCGTCGATGACCACCGTGCCGTCCTCATCGGTAAAAATGCCGTCGGCACGGCCCTCGATGGTGAACCCGATTCCCTCCATCGTCCGCTCTGCCGTGAGGAACACCTCAGCGGCGTAGCCTTCACCCGCCGCCTTCTGGAGTCTGCGGTGGATGCGTGCGCCCTCGTTGGCCCGGTCAAAGCCGGTAAAGCGGCTGTCGATACTGCCGGTGCGGAGCAGGAACTCCACCAGCTCCCGGACAGAAAGACGGATGGTTGGCATGGGGTTCACTTCCTTTCTCTTGAAATTCTGCGCTTCGGTCAGGTTGTACAGAGCAGGGCCTACCCGAGACCCAGGATCTTTTGACAATTTGCTGCAACAGCATTCACCTGGTCAAAATCCACGGCGGCCCGGTAATAAGTCTCCAGCTCATCATGGCAGTTCTTGGCCTGAGCCATCAGGGCGACAGCCTGGTCGATGAGCTCGGAGGCGGCACGGTCGTTGAAGCGCAGGCGGGCGCGGAAGCCGGACAGATTCTCCCGGTCCACAAAGCGGGTGCAGCGCACGGCCTGCACGCCGGGCTGCTGGATGGGATGCCAGAGGTTGTCGGTCAAAAAAGCCAGCCGCAAGGCCGGGATGAAGATGTGGTCGATCTGATCTTCAGGGTGCATGGCACAGGGGCAGGTGATGATGTGGTAGCCCCGGGCCAGTGCTTCGGCCCGGATGAGTTCCAGCAGCAGGCGGGAGACCGCCCCATAATCATCCCGGAATACCACATACCGGTCGGCCAGCGCTTCTACCGTGCCCCGGTAGAATACCATCCCCTTGGGGGTGATGGCTGAGAGCAAACGCAGCTCCTCGCTGGCGGTGCCCTCGGTGCGGGGAAGCAGCCGGGTGCAGAGCCGCTTGACGTAGCGGCGCACCTTTTCAAAGTTGGCGCTGCAGGCCTCGGCCCGGCGGCTGTCCAGCATCAGGCTGCCCGCCGATGCGATATACCGGGCTGCCCGGCCCCGCAGAGCGGCATTCCGGGCAAACAGGGCCTTGACCTCGTCCCGGTGGGAAGCCAGCTTTCCGGCATCGATGGTGTGGTACAGGCTCACCACCAGCTCATCAGCCCCGGGCGCGTCCGGCTCCACCACATGGGGCGCGGTGGCATCGATGATGGCGCGTTTCTGGTCGAGGAAGATGACCCCGTCCAGACTGTCCGGGTCGCTGGCACAGTGGATCTTTTCGATGCGCTGGCCCTGCTGCTCGGCGGCCTGGGCCAGATGCTTCATCAAGGTGGATTTGCCGCATCCCGGCCCGCTTTTGATGAGAAGCATCTGCATCCCGGGCTCCCGGCGCAGCGGCTCAAAATAACCCTTGAAGCCCGCCGGTGTGGTGGCCCCCAGAAAGAAATCGGGGGAACGGCTTTGGATCGTTTTCATATCAGAACACCTCACTTTTGCTTTAGGGTATGCAAAAATGAAGGAAGATGATACTTGGACGGAGGGGTTAATCGGTATGCAGACAGACTTCGTTTATTTTATCCCGCAGAGCCACAAAATCCGCAAAGGCGGCGGGTTTGTTCTGCGCCTGCCGGAGCAGGGCGGCGGGGTGGAAGGTGCCCATGAACCATACGCCGTTCTTTTGCACAAAGGTGCCGTGCTCCTTGGTCACGGAGAAATCGGTGCGGATCATCCGCTGGGAGGCGATGCGGCCCAGGCAGACTATGATCTTTGGCTGCAGCAGCTTGAACTGTTCCCGGAGCCAGGGCATACAGGCCTCGCTCTCGGTGGGCAGCGGGTCACGGTTGTGGGGCGGGCGGCACTTGACGATGTTGGCAATGTAGCAGTTTTTGCTCCGGTCCAGATCGATGGCAAACAGGTATTTGTCCAGCAGCTGGCCGCTGCGGCCCACAAAGGGCAGGCCCTGCTCGTCCTCGCTCTGGCCCGGGCCTTCGCCCACGAACAGCACCTCAGCAGTCTGGACACCCTGCCCGAACACCACATGGGTGCGGTCAGTGCACAGCTCACATCTGCGGCAGGCAAGGCACTCGGCCTTTAATGTATCCCAATCCATAGCAGTTTGATCTCCTTGCAGCTGAATGATAATTTATTCACAAATAAAAAATGGTTTTCTCCTAAAATAATAGCACAAAAAGCCAATTTTGTCTTGAACTTTTTGCCGGGTGTGCTAGAATAAAAGAGAAAGGCATCCTTGTGTCCAACAGGCACCCGGATGTGAATATTGGATAGTTAATTCGGAGGTAATCAACAATGGCTGATATGTTCGCACCGCTGGTAGCACAGCTGAAGGCAAACCCCAAGACGATCGTTTTTACCGAGGGCAATGACCCCCGCATCCTGGAGGCAGCCAGCAAGCTGCTGGCCGAGGGCGTTCTGAAGGTTGTCATGGTGGGCAACGAGGCTGAGTGCAAGGCCGCTGCTGCCGCAGGCAATTTTGATATTTCCGCTGCTGAGATCATTGACCCTGAGAACTACGCAGGCTTCGACGAGATGGTGAACACCATGGTCGAGCTGCGCAAGGGCAAGCAGACCGCTGAAGAGTGTACCGCAATGCTGAAGAAGTCCAACTACTTCGGCACCATGCTGGTCAAGATGGGCAAGGCTGACTGCCTGCTGGGC